>ERZ1026890.35-NODE-35-length-100728-cov-10.440843_pt1 | contig 100728 bp, 89 predicted proteins | sample MGYA00380175_ERZ1026890 | MGnify/ENA primary metagenome ERZ1026890 (study PRJEB33269, sample SAMEA4719811) | human gut metagenome | biome: human-associated habitat; feature: organic feature; material: feces | place: Cameroon | collected 2013-10 ...
CGCCATCGGCTACACCCCCGGCGACTTCTCCATCGACAAGGTCTGCGTCTGGCTGTCCAGTGCCGCCGGGGAAGTCTACGTTTGCGAGAACGCAGCCTACCACCCCTACAGCGAGGACGAGGCCGCCAAAGTGCTGGCCGAGCACGATGTCCTCGTCAAGGTGGACATGGGCACCGGCGACGCCCGTGCAAAGGCCTGGGGCTGTGACCTGACCTATGATTACGTCAAGATCAACGGCGATTACCGCACCTGAGAAGCGGTTCGAAACAGAGCATTGAGCAGGAAGAGGAAACGTATGAAAAACGAAGAAATGGCCCTCCTGTTTTCGGAGGCGACCCCTTACATCCAGAAGTACCACGGCAAGACCATGGTCATCAAATACGGCGGCAACGCCATGATCAACGAGACGCTGAAGAATGCCGTCATGAACGACCTCGTCACCCTGACGCTGCTGGGCGTGCGGGTGGTGCTGGTCCACGGCGGCGGCCCGGCCATCAATGAAATGCTGAAAAAGGTCGGCGTGGAGAGCCATTTTGCCAACGGTCTGCGCGTGACCGACGACGCCACCATGGAGATCGTCCAGCAGGTGCTGGCCGGCAAGGTGAACAAGGACCTCGTGGCAAAGCTGCGCGGCCGCGGCGTCGGCCTGTGCGGCATGGACGGCCAGATGCTCCGCTGCACCGAGCTGGACCCCCAGCTGGGCCATGTGGGCGAGATCATCCATGTGGACCCGACCCTGATCGAAAATCTGCTGAACGGCGGCTACATCCCGGTCATCGCAACGGTCGGCATGGACGACCTCGGCCAGGCGTACAATGTCAACGCCGACACCGCTGCCGCCCAGATCGCCATTGCGCTCAAGGCCGAAAAGCTCGTCTCCATGACCGATATCGCGGGCCTGCTGCGGGATAAGGACGACGAATCCACCCTCATCCCCGAAGTGGAAGTCTCCGAGATCGAGGGCTACAAGGCCGCAGGAGTCATCGCAGGCGGCATGATCCCCAAGATCGGCGGCATGGCCGATGCCATCTATCAGGGCGTCCACGAGGCCGTCATCATTGATGGCCGTGTCCCCCACTCCATCCTGCTGGAGCTGTTCTCCGACCGCGGTTCCGGCACCCGCTTCTACCGCCGGAGCCATCAGGAATAAGGGTTGCTTCGCATCCTCATCTGCTTTATAATGAAAGAAAACGGGCTAGGAGGGCAAACTTATGGATTCCGAAAAAGTCATCAAGCGGGACAACGACTATGTCCTGCATACCTACAACCGCAATCCCATTGCGCTGGAAAAGGGCCACGGCCTGTATGCCGAAGGCCCCGAAGGCCAGAAATATCTGGATTTCACCAGCGGCATCGGCGTCAACAGTCTGGGTTATTGTGATGTGGACTGGGCCGAGGCCGTTTCCGAGCAGGCCCACAAGCTGCAGCACACATCCAACCTCTACTACACGGCCCCCTGCGGCAAGCTGGCCAAAAAGCTGTGCAAGCGCACCGGCATGAGCAAGGTCTTCTTTGGCAACTCCGGTGCCGAGGCCAATGAGGGTGCCATCAAGGCGGCCCGCAAATACAGCTTCGACCACTACGGCAAGGGCCGTGATGTGGTCATCACGCTGGTCAACAGCTTCCATGGCCGCACCATCGCTACCCTGACCGCCACCGGGCAGGAGGTGTTCCACAACTACTTCGGCCCCTTCAACGAGGGCTTCCAGTACGTCCCGGCGGGCGACCTCGAAGCCCTGACCGAGCTGGTGGACCGCCACACCTGCGCCGTGATGCTGGAGCTGGTGCAGGGCGAGGGCGGCGTCGTGGCGCTGGAGCCGGAATACGTGCAGGCCGTCCGCAAGCTCTGCGATGACAGGGACCTGGTCCTCATCGTGGACGAAGTGCAGACCGGCGTGGGCCGCACCGGCACCTTCCTGTGCTGTGAGCACTACAACCTCAAGCCGGATATCGTCACCCTGGCCAAGGGTCTGGGCGGCGGCCTGCCCATCGGTGCCGTGCTGATGAACGAAAAGGTCGCGGCCGGGATGGGTGCAGGCACCCACGGCTCCACCTTCGGCGGCAACCCGGTGGTCTGCGCCGGTGCCAATGTGGTCGTGGACCGGATGGACAACGGCTTCCTGGCGAACGTCAATGAGCGCGCCGTCCAGCTGCGCACCGGTCTGGCAAAGCTCCCCATGGTCAAGAGCCTGTCCGGCATCGGCCTGATGGTGGGCGTCGAATTTTTCGGCGACATCCGGGCAGCGGATGTCCTCGCCGCCTGCCGCGAAAAGGGCCTGCTGGTGCTGACGGCCAAGACCCGCCTGCGCCTGCTGCCGCCCCTGACCCTGACGGCACATGATGTCGAGAAGGCACTGGCCATCCTGAACGAAGTGCTGCGCGAGATGGCCCAGAAGTCTCCGGAGGAACAGGCATGAAACATCTGCTGAAACTGAGCGACCTCTCCCCCGAAGAGCTGCACCACATCCTCGATGTGGCCGACCGGCTCAAGGCGGAGCAGAAGGCCGGAGGCACGGCACCGCTGCTGCACGGCAGGAGCGTGGCGCTGATGTTCTCCAAAAACTCCACCCGCACCCGTACCAGCTTTGAGGTGGGCGTGTACCAGCTGGGGGGCCTTGGCAACTACATGAACGCCGCCACCGAGCTGCAATCCGGCCGGGGCGAGCCGCTCAAGGATACCGCCCGTGTGCTGGGCCGCTACTACGACTGTGTGGTCTGGCGCACCTACCGCCAGTGCGACCTTGAAGAGTTCGCCGAGCTGGCCGGGGTCCCGGTCATCAACGGCCTGACCGACTATGCCCACCCCTGCCAGGTGTTGGCCGACCTGATGACCATCCGGGAGCGCCGCGGCGCACTGGAAGACCAGAAGCTCTGCTTCATCGGCGATGGATGCAGCATGGCGAACAGCCTCATCGTGGGCGGTCTGCTGGCCGGGATGACCGTCAGCTGCGTCTGCCCGCAGGGCTACCGCCCCGCTGCCGATGTGCTGATGTTTGCCCACAAATATGGCCCGAAGTTCCATCTCCTCACCGACCCCGCCGAGGGCGTGAAGGACGCCGACGTGGTCGTGACGGCGGCCTGGAACACTGCCCCCGGCACACCGGAGAGCGAACGCCGCCTGCGCGATTTCGCGGGCTTTCAGGTCACGAGCGGCCTGCTGAGCGGAGCAAAACCCGACGCGATGCTCCTCCACTGCCTGCCCGCCCACCGCGGCGAGGAGATCTCCACGGCGGTCTTTGAACAGCACGCCGATGAGATCTTCACCGAAGCCGAGAACCGCCTCCACGTCCAGAAAGCCGTTCTGGCCATCCTTCTGGCGAACCAATAAGCGGGAACATACAGACTTCATAAAACAGCCGTTTGAACGGATAGAAAGAAAACCAGAACGGCGCAGTTGGATCAGCTGCGCCGTTCTGGTTTTTTACTGTTTGTAAGAGCAGGGAGCGTCCTGCGGTCACAACGTTTCAATTCTTAAAAATTCCTGTCCTGCCGGAAACAAGTGCGACAAACTGGAATTTACTTTAATAAATATTTTTCAAACGCTTTATGATTATCAAAGTGGACTTCTCTAAAAAACAGAACTAACCAAATAATATAGGTTGGTATAGCTATATATGGGGTTAAAAAGCAGGATAATAATGCTCCTGCCAACATTATAATAGCCCACATAAAGCACTGATTTCTTATATCACGAGAGATATGAGCTTTATCATACAATGCCTGTTCTTCTTTAGAAAATGAATTAAATCCTGAAACAAATTTTGCTGCTTTTTCCTTAAAAATCGCAAATAACACACCTATAATCAGAAATGGTATTACCAAAATTATACACGACCAAAATCCTATATTCATAATACATATCTCCGCTTCAAATTTCGATTCTTTCTGGAAGAGGCCGACCCGTGGCGGGCGGAAGCGTGGGACATCATGCGTCAGCGCAGCGATCAGAGTTTTGTCATCCATAGGCCGGGAGCCATCGGTTCCTTTTTCAGGAAATGGCATAGAACTGCTTCATAAACGCAAAAAAGTGCGCCGTCTGTTCCGACATAAACTGTGTGGAAGAATACACGATATAGAGTTTCCGCAAGAAAGCCGACCGTTCCAGAGGAATGATCAACAGCTTTCCAAGCTGTGCATCGTTCTGAACCGTTGCGCGGGAAAGGATGGAGATGCCCATCCCCAGTGTGATGCAGCGGATCAGCGAAGCGGCATCATCCATCACAGCGATCACATTCAGATCGTCCAGCGAAAGCCCCCGGTTTTTCAGATAATAGAGCGTTTCCTGTTTTGTCCCCGAAGTATCCTCCCGCAGGAGAAATGGTTCTTTCAGCAGCATGGAAACCGGATCTTTCAATTCCAGACAGGCCTGAAAATGCGGTGTAGCCGGGGCCGCGATCACAAGTTCATCCGAAGTGACAGGCAGAAAGCGGCAGGGTGTATCCGAAATTTTCGTGCCGACCAGCCCGATATCGCAGGTTCCATCTGTTACTTTCCGAATGACATCCAGACTGTCCGAGCAGCTGGTACGGAAGCGGACATCCGGCATTTCCTGATGGTACGCCGACAGCAGTTCCGGCAGAAGATAGAGGGACGGAACGGAGGAAACACCGATGTGCAGCAGCTTCTGATTTTTATCGGAAAGTTCCAGAATCGCTTTCTGCTGGAGATTCAGGATCTCAGCTGCGTAGTTGTAAAGGGTCTGCCCTGCGGGCGTGACCGACAAACTCTTGGTCGTTCGCTTCAAAAGCTGCGTATGAAGTTCTTTTTCCAGATTGTTGATATGCGAACTGACGGTCGGCTGCGAAAGATAAAGCTTTTGAGCCGCAAGGGAAAAACTCTGGTATTTTACGGTATACACAAAGGCTTCCAGTTGGCGGATATCCATGCTGCGCTCCTTTTTTGTGCTGAAAAGGCTTTTTCTTCTATTATAGTTCCGTTCATTGATTATATCAATAAGTACATACGGATTATCAATAAAATCAATTTCACCTGAAAAAACGTGTGTGTTATACTGAACTGGTAAAGTTCACCCGCTAAAAAAGGAGGCAATCATGAAATTATTCGACAAAACATGGAAGCTGGCCTTGTCCGGTGTGGTCATCGGACTTCTGGTCATGCTTCTGGCCATGTCTGGCAACCCGGCCAACATGGCAATCTGCGTGGCCTGTTTCATCCGCGACGCGGCAGGCGCGCTCAAACTGCACACCGCTGCACCCGTTCAGTATTTCCGCCCTGAGATCGTCGGCTTTGTCTGCGGCTCGTTCCTGATTTCCATGGCAACCAAAGAGTATCGCTCTACCGCCGGTTCTGCGCCGATGGTGCGTTTTCTGCTAGGTGCCGTTATGATGATCGGTGCACTGGTCTTTCTGGGCTGCCCGCTGCGCATGGTACTACGGATGTCTGCCGGTGACCTGAATGCGTATGTGGCGCTCATCGGCTTTGCTGGCGGTGTCGCCACTGGCTCCTGCTTCTTGAAAAAAGGCTTTTCTCTGGGAAGAGCCTATGAAACCAAGTCGCTCAGCGGTGCGGTGCTGCCGGTTCTGCTGGCTGCTCTGCTGGTGATTGGTGTGGCAACGGGTGCTTATGCGGCAAGCACGGAAGGCCCCGGCAGCAAGCACGCTCCGCTGCTGCTGGCACTGGTGGTCGCGTTGGTCATCGGTGCCCTCGCACAGAAAAGCCGTATGTGCTTTGCCGGAAGCATCCGCGATGTGATCCTGATGAAGAATTTCGACCTGCTCAGCATTATTGCCGCGCTGTTTGCGGTCATGACCATTTATAACATTGCCACCGGCAATTTCCATCTGAGCTTCTCCGGCCAGCCCATTGCACATTCGCAGCATCTGTGGAACATCCTTGGCATGTACGTTGTCGGTTTTGCAGCGGTATTGGCCGGTGGCTGCCCGCTGCGTCAGCTGATCCTTGCAGGGCAGGGTTCCTCCGACAGCGCGGTAACGTTCCTCGGTATGCTTCTGGGTGCCGCTTTTGCACACAATTTTAATCTGGTCGGCAGCGCCGCCAAAGCTGCCACAGCGACCGATGCCGCTGTTCCCGGCGGCCCGGCCATGCCCGGCAAGATTGCAGTCATCGTTTGCATTGTACTGTTGTTTGTGATTGCAGCAACCAACCTGCGCCGTAAAAAAGCGGCAAAGTGATCTGAAAAAGGAGAAAGCACAATGGCTAAATTTGTTGAAGTGGACGTTCGCGGCCTTTCCTGCCCTGAACCGGTGTTGCTGACGATGGATGCGATGGAAGAGCATCCGGGCGAGATGATCCGCGTTCTCGGTGATGAAGCGCACACCCGCAAAAACATTGAAAAAATGCTGGAATATGAACACAAGGACGGTCAGACGACCACGCGGGCGGATGGCTGTTTTGAGATCACCTTTCAGGCATAACGGCAGCGTATGAGAGCAAAAAAGCCCTATCAGGTTTTGACATTCTACACTACCTCTGCGGTCATGGAACTGGAAGCCTTTTGCAAACAGAACGGGATTCCCGGCAGGCTGATCCCTGTTCCGCGGGAACTTTCTGCTGGCTGCGGGATCGCATGGCGGATGGAACCGGATGCGTACCGGCAGCATTCCGGCCTGCTTGCAGAGTGCCCTGTTGAAATCGAACAGACCAAAGAAGTTCTGCTATAACAAAATCGTCCCCTCCGTGCAGACCCGGATCTCGCTTTCCGGGTATCTGCGCGGAGGGGACGATTTTGTTTTATCAGAGTTTTGTCGTCCACAGGCCATGCAGATTGCAGTAGGCATAGACCGCCACCGGTGTCTCGTCGCCCAGCTCAAAAACCGCTCTGGGTGCCTCGCCCGGATGGAGATAACGGATGTGGCCGCCCTGCGCCGTTTCCACATAGAGCCACTGGATAACACCGATTATCCTATTTTTCATCTCTGTTAACCCCTGCAACTTCCGAGTTGTTGAACTAAGCCGAGTATACCACACGCGCGGTCGAATGACCACTCATATCTATGAGAATTTGCCCGAAACGCACCCTTCCGGTACAAAGTCCAGTGCGCGGCACCTTGCCAGCGGTGGATACACTTCGGATATGAAAAAGTCCCATGCCGACACCGTGACGGTGCAGACATGGGACTTGATGCTTTTTCGGTCTGGCCGGGCAGCCGGAACCGATCCGGACCGGCGTTTACAGAGCCTTACACGCCCGAATAGGCGGAGAAGCCGCCGTCTACGGGCAGGCAGATGCCGGTGATGAACCCGGCGGCGTCGGTGTTCAGAACGTTCGTTTCCATAACAGATCTCATCTTCGTTGCTTAAACTTTGCCCGCGCCCCTGTCCAGGATCGTATCGAACCGGGAGAAGAAGGTAGCGGCGGTGACGGCGGCGGCGATGATGTCGCTGACCGGCTCGGCCAGGAAGACGCCGAACACCGGGTCCGCGACCACATGCGGCAGAATGAAGATGAGGGGAATGAGCAAAATCAGCTTGCGCAGGCAGGCCAGCAGCAGGCTGACCTTGGCCTGACCCAGCGCCATAAAGCTCTGCTGGCAGGCGATCTGGATGCCCAGCGAGAAGATGCCGGCCATGTAGATGCGCATGGCCCAGGTGGTGTACTGGATCAGGGCGGCGTCCGAGGTGAAGATGCCGGCCACCACACCGGGCACCAGCATCATCAGCACCCAGAAGATGGCCGTGTAGCCAAAGCAGACCAGAAGCTGGAAGCGGAAGGCCTCCTTGACGCGCTCTTTCTTGCCTGCACCGAAGTTGAAGCTCATCACTGGCTGGCCGCCCTGGCAGACGCCGGAGACCGGCATACTGGCCAGCTGGGAAACGCTGGTAATGACCGTCATTGCGCCCACGGCCACGTCGCCGCCGTAGCGGGCCAGGCTGGAGCTGAAGCTGATCGAGAGCAGGCTCTCGGTGGACATCATGACGAAGGTGGAGATGCCCAGCGCCATGACGGGCAGCACGATCTTCCCTTCGGGCTTAAGGTACTCTTTCTTCAGCCGGAGGGTGGTCTTGGGGCCGGTGAGGAAACGGATGATCCAGATGGCACCCACAGCCTGGCTGAGCACGGTGGCGATGGCAGCACCCCGCACCCCCAGACCAAAGAGGAAGATGAGGATGGGGTCGAGCACGATGTTGATGACCGCACCGATGACGGTGGTCAGCATACTGATCTTGGCAAAGCCCTGTGCGGTGATGAAGGGGTTCATGCCCAGCACGATGAGGACGCAGACTGAGCCGAGGATGTAGATGCGGCTGTACGCCAGCGCATAGGGCAGGGTGGCGTCGCTGGCACCGAACATCCGCAGCAGGGCCGGTGCAGCAGCGTAGAACACGACGGTCAGCAGTGCCGAGAAGATCAGCAGCATGGTGAAGCTGTTGCTGACGATCTTTTCCGCCTGGTCTTTGTCGCCCTGGCCCATGGCGATGGCGGTGCGGGGCGCACCACCGGCACCGATGAGCATCGCAAAGGCGTTCAGCAGCATCAGGATGGGGGTGAACAGGCCCACGCCGGTCAGCGCGGCTGCGCCGATGCCGGGGATGTGGCCGATGTAGATACGGTCCACGATGTTGTACAGCAGGTTGACGATCTGGGCCACCACGGCCGGGATCATCAGCTGGAGCAGCAGCTTTTTGACGCTGCCGGTGCCCATATCTCCTTGTTTTTTCTGTGTTTGTGCCATTGGTTTCTCCTTGCATGAAAAGGGCGGCCAGCACCCGAAAAGAGGTACTGACCACCGCATATTTTAATACGACAGGCCGAAATTCAACTCATAGTAATTGCCGGCGGCGTCACGGTAAGCGTAAGCCTTGCCGTTTTCGTCCTTCATGCAGTCGGGCATGTAGGCATCCTTGGCGTAGCCGGGCACATCGTTGGGGCTGATGCAGACGCCGTCTGCATTGACGGCCAGCACTTCGTCGCCCTTGGGCAGGGTCAGCGGCAGCTTGCCGACCGGGGCAAAGCGGCCGAACAGGACGTCCAGCGTTGCGGAGGGGTAGGTATCGAAGCCGACGGTCAGCGCATCGGAGACTTTTTCGATGCTGCCGACTTCCCAGGCCAGCGGGCAGTTGATGTTGGAAACGACCTTGCCGCCGTGTGCGTGGACCGCTTCAGCGATGCCGGGGATGCGGCTGGCACCGACCAGCGTGGTCTCCTGATGGGTCTCGGCGGTGGGCTTGCCGCTTTCATCCACGTTGCAGACGGTCTTGCCTTCGCAGATGTCCAGCTCCAGATAGCCCGGCGTTGCATTGAAGTATGCACCGGACTGCGGGCTGACCATCAGCAGGGCAACATCGGCCTCGGCGGGGTCGGCCACCAGCGTGACATTGCCCAGCATCTCGCGCAGGGCCTTGGTGGCAGCTTCGCCGGCCTCGGCGCTCTTGCCGAAGGCCTCGGCGTAGACCTTGCAGCCGTCCTTCAGGGGCAGGGTGCCGTCGTTCTTCAGCAGGACGACGCTCTCGCGGTGGACACGGCTGGCCTCTTCCCAGTCGGCCTTGGTGGCCACGACCTCGGCAGCCTTCTGGGGGTCTGCATAGGGGTCTTCGAACATGCCCTGACGGAACAGCTCGGTCAGGGTGCGGCGGACGGCGCGGTTCAGGCTCTCGTCGGTCAGGACAAGGTCTTCCTTCCAGAAGCCTGCGGGCACCTCGTGGGTGTCGTAGTAGCCGTTGGTAGCACGGGCGTAGCTCTCCTCGCCGAACGCATTGTCCAGCAGACCGGAGATCAGGTCCACGCCGCTCTGCGTGACGGCGTAGCCGATGCGCTCCGGCTCATCCAGCATATCGACGCCCCAGCACATGTTGTGGACGATGCCGGTGTCGGAGTTGATGTAGCCCTTGAAGCCCATCTGGCTGCGGAGCATCCCGTCGATGAAGACCTTGTTGTAGGCGAAGCCATAGGGATTCAGCGCGATGGGGTTGCCCTCGAAGTCCTCCTGCGGGGCGCTCTTCTCAGCGGACGGCTTGGAGTAGTAGGGCATGATGGACTCGGCGTTGTGGCGGATGGCCGCACGGAAGGCCGGGATGTGGTACTTCTGCAAGGAGCCGGGGGTGGCGTAGATGTTCCACTGACCGGCTGCATAGTGGGGGTCGAAGCCGTTCTCACGGGCGCCGCCGCCGGGGAAGTGCTTCACGGTCACGGACACGCCGTCTGGGGTGACGCCGTTGCTGCCGCCCTGGATGCCGGGGATGAGGTGGTCGAAGATCTCCTCGATCAGCTCCGGGTCCTCGCCGAAGGTGCCGAAGGTGCGCTGCCAACGAGGGTCGGTGACGCAGTCGGCCATGTACATGTAGCCCTTCTTCAGGCCGCAGGCGTTCCACTCGCGGCGGATGGTGTCGGCGAACTTGTCGATGATGTCGATGCGGGCGGTGCCTTTGACAGCCGCTGCGATGCCCAGAGTGCCGGGCCAGGTGGCGAAGACACCGGCGGCATCGTTCATGCCGAAGACGACCTCGCCGTTCTCGTTGCGGCTGTTGGACATGACCTGCATGGGCACGAAATGCTCACAGGTCTCGGTCAGGTATTGCAGCTGGTTCAGATAGTCTGCCAGATCTTCGGGGGTGGGGTTCTCGCGCAGGATGACATGGCGGTTGAAGCACTTTTTGACCATGTCGGAGGTGCTGGGCAGCGCCTGATGGCCGAAGATGCTGTCGGAAACGTCCACCGGTGCCTCATCCAGCAGGCCGGAGTCATCGCCCACAGGCTTGTGGCCGTTGGCAGCCAGACGGGGCGAGGGGTACTTGGGGCCCATCCGCCAGTCCGAGGTGAACAGCTGGCCGATCTTCTCGCTGGTGGTCAGGGTCTGGACATAGGCTTTGGCGCGCTCTTCAGGGGCAAGGCGCCAGTCGTTGACGGCGCTGACGGTGCCGGTGCCGTCGATATCCTTGAAATAGAGGCCGTCCTGTTCGATGACCCGGCGCTCCACCGTGCCGATGGTGGGGCCGTTTGCGTTGACATAGCGCTGGACGCGCTGGGATGCTTTCGTTGCCATGTGATTTCTCCTTTTTATTTTACGCCGTCTGCGGTGGGGTTCGTGATACCTATATTATAATGGCAGACCCCAGAAAGGGATTAGAAAAATTTTTGGAAAAATCCGCACTTTCCTAATATTCTTTTCCATGCAAGTCCATGCAGGCGGAGAAAACTGGCAATGTGCTGTACTAGTATATCAATGCCATGTGCAATTTGACCAATAGGTTTTTGGAAAGTTGTGAAAATTGCTTCAAAATAGTAAAATCGTCCTGTTTTACCTCAAAATATTATTAACAGAATTTCAAAATATCGTTCATAATAAGGACATAAAGTCCCGATGTGCCGCACAGTGGCAGGTGCGGTTTTCAAACGGGGCAAAAACGGAGAACGCCTTGTTTACAAATTAAGGAGAGAAAACGAAATGGCAAAAACGAGAAGTCTGCCGGATAAGTACTACGACAAAGACTACGAGCACAACGGCATCCACCGCGTTCCGCTGTGGCGCATCGCATGCTTTGCACTGAACAACACGGCTACCAACCTGTACATGATGATGATGGGTTACGCTACCTACTACCTGATGGGCTGGGTCGGCGTCGGCATGATGATGGCCTCTTCCCTGAGCATGATCATGCGCATCTGGGACGGTGTCACCGACCCGTTCGTGGGCTTCATGGTCGATAAGACCAACGGCAAGTTCGGCAAGAACCGCCCGTTCATCATCATCGGCAACATCATTCTGGCCGTGACCAGCTTCATCCTGTTCCACGTCACCCACCAGCTGCCGCAGGCAGTCCGCTTCCCCTTCTACGTTGTGGTCCTGATGATCTACTATCTGGGCTACACCTGCCAGTGCGTCGTTACCAAGTCTGCACAGTCCTGCATGACCAACGACCCCAAGCAGCGCCCCATGTTCGCTTCCTTCGACGGCGTGTTCAACACCGTTCTGTTCGCTGGTCTGGCGGTTGTGTTTGCGAATATGGCAAACAGCTACAAGGATGTCGGCGGCTATGCTTCCACCCAGTTCTTCCACAGCCTGTGGGTCATGACCGCCATCGGTTCCGGTATCTTCACCCTGCTGGCTGTCATCGCCATCGCCCCGAAGGACCGTCCGGAGTTCTTTGGCACCGGCAAGCCGGTCAAGGTCGGCCTGAAGGATTACTGGGATACCCTGAAGAACAACCGCGCCATCCAGATGCTGATTCTGTCTGCATCTACCGATAAGCTGGGCTCCTCTGCCCGTACCAGCGCTGTCTCCGTTGCTATGTTCGCCTGCATCGCCGGTTCTACCGTTCTGCAGGGCAATGTTACGGCTCTGACCACCATCCCCAGCGTCATCGTCACCTTCCTGGCCATCTCTCTGGTGGCTACCAAGTTCGGCCAGCGCAAGGCCATGATCATCGGCTCCGTCGGCGGTCTGGTCGTCAACGCTCTGACCATCGCCCTGTGGCTGCTGGGCGACCCCACCACCATGACCTCTGACCCCGCTAAGGGCACCCTGAACTGGGGCTACTTCCTGATCCTCCATGTTGGCCTGAGCATCATCTACGCAGGCTTCCAGGGCATCTCCGGCAACATCGTCATCCCCATGACTGCGGACTGCGCCGACTACGAGGTCTATCGCTCCGGCAAGTACGTTCCCGGCCTGATGGGCACCCTGTTCAGCTTCGTCGATAAGCTGGTCTCCTCTTTCGCACCCATGATCGCCGGTGTCATGTTCACCATGTGCGGCTTCGCTGACCACAACCCCGTTGAGGGCGACGTGGCTACCATGAAGCTCCGCATCGGCTGCGCCTTCTGCTACAGCGGCATCATCATGATCGGCCTGCTGTGCAACCTGATCGCCATGAAGTTCTATCCCCTGACCAAGGAGAAGATGGCTGAGATCCAGGACGAAGTTGCTGCCATCAAGATGAAGGCAATGGCTGAAAACGCATAATCCAAGCTGCCACGCTTTCTGATTCTGCGGAAATTACATCCCATGGGGAAGACCGCTCACCGGCCAAGTGCGCAGTGGGCGGCTTTCCCGATTTTGTGAGACAAAGACAGAGGTACAACAATGGCAAATACCCAATGGACAAAAGACCCCGACCACGGTTTTATCTGGAATTCCATCGAACATTACTTCTATTGGAAGGAAAACCGCCAGCGCCATGAGGTGAACCGGAAAAAGTATCTCCGCCTTTGCATTCTGGGGGCCTTTGGGGCGCACCAGTTCTACGCCAAGCGCCCGGTTTTGGGGGTGCTGTATCTGGCCACCTTCTGGACCGGCTTCTCGGCAGCCATGACCATCGTGGATGCTGTCATCGCGGCCCCCATGAAGCCGGACGAGAACGGCAGTATCTGGCTGTGACCCCCACCTCTTCTGAGCGGTTCCGCCGGGACCGGAAAGGTACAGTTCTATGAGCAACGTTTTGCAGACCCTGTTCAATACCAATCACGAGCTGCCTGATCTGCAGGTCATCGTGATTCTGGCCATCCTTGCGATCGTTGCGCCCTCGGTGGCCAAATATCTTCATCAGCGGCGTTCCAGTGGCAGTACCAAGACCTCTGCCGCCTCGGCAAAGCCCCGCGCTCAGCACAAGAAAAAGCGCTGAGCGGCTGAACTTTCTACGACATTTCCCTCTATTCATTCATCTCATTTACCTCCTTTCTTTTCGAAGAAACGCCAAAAGCCCGCAGCGAATGCTGCGGGCTTTTGGCGTTGCGGCTCTCCCCTCTCAGACACTTTGGAAGGGTTGGCAAGGTGCGCAGCCGCTGCCGCCGAACAGGACGACAAAATGCCCCGGCAGGTGCTGCACAGCATCTGCCGGGGCGGTTTTATGGAGTTTTAACTTTGGGTCCTATCCGGGAACGCTCAGACCTTCTTGATCTTGATGAGCTGTGCGTTCAGGCTCTCCAGGAAGCCATCGGGCAGAGCCATGACGTTGCCCAGATTCTCCGGGGACATGGTCTTCATCATATCCCACATACCGGAGCCGGGCTTGACATCAAAGTTGGTGGTCAGCTTCACGACCTTGGCAACGAGGGCGAAGGCTTCGGGGCACTTGGCGACTTCTTCCATGTTGTCCTTGATGCTGTAGTAGCCTTCCGGGAACTCCATGGGAGCCTTGAGGTCCAGATCCAGGCTGCCGACCTGCTTGAACCAGTTGGCAACGCCCTCCTGGCGCTCGTTGAACTCCGGCAGGGTGTAGTAAGCGGGCTCCTCGGCGACCTTCTCCAGGGTAATGGAATCCTTCACATCACCGGCCACAGCCAGGATGGTGTTGAAGCCTTCGTTCAGAGCAACGTCGAACTTGAAGACGCGGTGCGCGGTCTGCTGGCCGACTTCCTTGCCGTTGACGTACAGAACGACGGTGTCCTGGTTGGAGTAGACCTTGATCTCGGTGGTCTCGCCTGCGCGCTGTGCGTGGCGGCGGCCAGCGATGTGGACCATCGGGGTCTGGGTCCAGTAAGCCTGATAGACAAAGTAGCTGTCCTTCTTGGTCTTGCGGTCCATGGTGATGAGGCCCTTGTTGTTGCGGCCGCTCACGCCGCCCTCATGACGGGCAGCGCAGCCGAAGTCGAACATGTTCCAGACGTGGGAAGCCCACACCCAGGGACGGTCCTCGAAGACCTGTGCCATGTGCTCGTGGTACAGTGCCTGATACTCCTCGGTGTAGTCCTTGCACTCCGGCGTGTTGCTGTGCCAGTTGATGATGCCCTCGCAGCCGTACTCGGAAACGCCGATGCAGATGTCGGGGTGGTCGGCGTGGAACTTGTCCAGCCAGGGACCGTTCTGCTCCATCTTGCCGCCGTACCAGCCGAAGTAGTGGTTGTAGCTCTCCAGGTCGGTGATGTGGTGCATGGGGCCGTCCACGGGGGTATGAGAAACGTGTGCAATGGTGGTCAGGCGGGTCGGGTCAAGCTCCTTGCAGAGCTTTTCTAGATCGTGGTGGGTGTCCACCAGCTCCTGAGAGATGCCGCCGATCAGGATCTCGTTGGAGATGCCCCAGAACATGATGGAGGGGTGGTTGTAGTTCTGGATGATGAGCTCCTTCATCTCCTCCATGACGTGGGTGTGTGCGCCCTCGCCCTTCTTGAAGACGCTGATGAAGGGGATCTCAGCCCAGACGGCGAAACCGATCTCGTCGCAGGCATCGTAGAAGTCCTGGCTGTGCTGATAGTGTGCCAGACGGATGGTGTTGGCGCCCAGCTCCTTGATGAGCATGGCGTCGTCATAGTGCTCCTCGGCGGTCAGCGCGTTGCCCTCGAACACGCGGTCCTGATGGCGGGAAACGCCGCGCAGCGGGGTGGGCACACCGTTGATGGAGAAGCCTTCGTTGGGCGTGACCTTGAAGGAACGGACACCGACGTTGGCGCAGATCTCATCGACGGCCTCGTTGTTGCGCTGCAGGGTCGCAGTGACGGTGTACAGATTGGGCTCATCCATGCTCCACAGCTGTGCATCGGGCACGTAGATGGTGACTTCGGTCTCGGCAGAGCCGCGGACAGCGGAAGCGACCTCGCGGCCGAAGCAGTCCTCGATGCTGTACAGAACGGTCAGGTCGTCAGCGGGGTTGGTGACGAAGCTCTTGATGGTGAAGTTTGCACCGCCGTCCTCCGTGGGGACCGGGGTGACCATGATGCCGGGGCCGCCGTAGTAGTCCAGATCAAAGTGTGCATTGGGCACGCTGATCAGGTTGACGCCGCGGTACAGACCGCCGTAGAAGGTGAAGTCGGCGGAAGCGGGGTACATGGACGGGGTGTCCTCGTTGGAGACCTCGATGGTCAGCTCGTTCTCGCCTTCGTGGCACAGATCGGTGACATCGGCACGGAAGATGGAGAAGCCGCCCTCATGGGTGGTGGCGACCGTGCCGTTGACCTTCACGGTGGCGTTCAGCGCAGCAGCGAGCACCTCAACATAGGTGCGGCCGCCCTCACGGGGCTGCTTGGGCTGCTCGAAGGTGCGGGTGTAAACGCCGGTGGTACGCAGGTAGCTGCCGTTACCGTCGTTGCCATCCACAGCGTTCCAGGTGTGGGGCAGGTTGACCTGCTCCGTCACATGGTCGCCCTTGGGGAAGGACAGGGTCCAGTTTTCGTTCAAGGAAATGATCTCTCTCATTGATACGACTCCTTCTCAGTTTTTTCTCTGTGTGGGTCTGCGGCGCAGACCTCGTTGTGAGATTAGTATATCACAGGAAACCACCGGAACGTTTGTACAAAATCGCGTCAAAATAGTAATATTTTGTGAAAATTCCAACGACCGGCCCGCTTTTGTGCAGAAGAAAACGGCCCCGGCAGCTGCCGGGGCCGTTTTCAGGCCTGCATCAGATCCCGCATTCGTCCAGGATGCCGCGCAGGGTGTCTGCGGACTTCCGGAGGTCAGAGGATTCCTTCTCGCTCAGTGCGATGGGGACCAGCTCTTCGAGGCCGTCGGCACCCACCACGGCGGGCATGCTCAGAACGACATTGTCCACGCCGAAGTCGCCGTGCATCATCGAGGAGATGGGCAGGATGGACTTCTCGTCCCGGATGATGACCTCGCAGATGCGCTTGACGGCCATTGCGACGCCGTAGTAGGTGGCGCGCTTCTTCTCAATGATCTCGTAAGCGCTGTTCTTGACCTTCTCCGCGATGTTCTCCTGCGACTTGTCGTGGTTGTAGTGGCCGCGCATCTCGCAGAAATCGTCCAGCGCGATGCCGGAGACGTTGGCGCTGCTCCAGGCCGCGATCTCGCTGTCGCCGTGCTCGCCGATGATGAAGGCGTGGACGCTCTTGCTGTCCACGGACAGGTGCTCGCCCAGCTGATACTTCAGGCGGGCGGTGTCCAGCACGGTGCCGGAGCCGATGACCCGGTGCTCCGGGAAGCCGGACAGCTTGATGGCGGCATAGGTCAGGATATCCACCGGGTTCGCCACCACCAGCAGGATGCCGCGGCATTCCCGCTTGGCGATCTCCGGGATGATGCTCTTGAAGATGTTCAGGTTCTTGTGCACGAGGTCCAGCCGGGTCTCGCCGGGCTTCTGGCCTGCGCCTGCCGTGATGACGATGATGGCAGCGTCCACGATGTCATCGTAGGTGCCGGCATAGATCTTCATGTTGCCCACAAAGGGGATGCCGTGGCTGATGTCCATGGCCTCGCCTTCGGCCTTGGCGTGGTCTGCGTCGATCAGGACGATCTCCGAAAACAGCTTGCTCTGCATCAGCGCAAAGGCGGACGCCGAGCCGACGAAGCCGCAGCCGATGACGGCGATCTTGCGTAAATTGACGTTGTTCATAGGTTGCTTTCCCTCTTCTGCCGCCCACGGCGGCTCCATTCATTCCAAAACCTCTCCCGCCGGGAGAAGCTGCCAGGCTAAATCGTTAAACTTTTGCCAAGCTCGGATACATTACCAAAAATCACGGCATCTGTCAAGTGCATGCGCAACGACGCCGCTGCTTTTTCACAGAATGCCGCACAGCCTTTGAAAATATACCCGGCAGACGCAGAAGAAAACCAGTTGACGGAAAGCGGGAACTTTGTTATAATAATAGGGCTATCAAGCGGCTTTGGCAGCTTCTGCCCGCCGCTCTGGGGCGCGAAGTGAATAGGGAGATGTATCGAAGTGGTCGTAACGAGAACGACTCGAAATCGTTTTGTCCTTAACCGGGCACGTGGGTTCGAATCCCACCATCTCCGCCAACAAAAGGCATCAGCTCAGGCTGGTGCCTTTTTTGCGGCTAGATGGTGCGGATGAGAACAGGGCGGCGATTTTCGATGTGCAGCACAAATCCATCAGCCTCCCAAAAGTGCCCATCCAACAGAACTTCGCCCTGAAATGTAATCCGGCGGAGCTTCTGTGCGGCGTCGGTCACCTCAACGGTGCAAAAGCGCTGCAAGTAGCTACAAATAGCGGCGGCGTGGGAGACGACAAGGGCGTTCTGCCCCTCCGGGAGCGAATCCAGCAGTTCGTGGATGCAGTCTGCCATCCGGGCGCTGACCTCACGGAAAGACTCGCCGTCCGGATTTTTGAAGTCCGGGTCTTCGTATTGGCGTTTCCAGAACGAAGCGTCCTGCCCGGTCGTGTCGCCGGTGCGGCGCTCGGCAAGGCGGGTGTCCTGCCGGACGGGAAGCCCCAGCAGCTGTGCGGTCTGGAGCGCACGCAGCGAAGGGGACGACCAGACGAGCGAGACCGTGCGGAAAGCGTCATTTTGAAAGACTGCGGCGGCCCGCTGAAGACCTTCGGCAGAAAGGCCGGGGTCGGGGCTGGAACCGCCGCGCTCCGGGATGGAATGGCGCAGGAGAAGAAGGGTTGTCATGAAAGCCTCCGATCAAAAAAGTGACTTCAGTATAGCAGATTCGGGAAAGCAGATGCAAGAAAACGAGCTGTATGTATCAATAACTTTTGCTCAGAATCTTCTCAAGCGTGTCCGCAAACCTGACATCCTGCTCCTTCGTCCGCTTTGGGCTCCCCTTGGGGTGCTTTCCGGCACGGAGGAGCTTTTTGTTTTCATACCGCCGCAGCATAAGAGCGTCTATGTTGTCGGCGGTGTATTCCAGACCATTCTGGTTCAGCACGCGTGCGCACTTGGCAAGGCACATGCTGGCCAGCCCGTAGTCCTGCGTCACAACCACATCTCCCGGTTTTACCCGGTTGACGAGAGCAAAATCCACGCTGTCAGCTCCTTTGTCGAACACCAACGTCTGCGCACCTTCTCGCTCGATCTGGTGAGAGGTGTCGCACAGGATGATGACCGGAACGCCAAATCGCTTTGCAATCTGCAACGTCAGATCGATGACCGGGCAACCGTCTGCATCGATCAAAATGGTCATGTGTGTTCCTCCATCGTCCACCGAAAGGCTTTCGCGGTACGCAAATCAGCGTCTTTAAAGTGCCCGCCGCTGTTCCATTCAAGGGTGCAGTCTGCGCCACGCTCTATAAGTCGGCTGTGCAGGGTGCGGATGTTATCACCCACCGCAGCCATGACAGCATTTTTCGTATGCTCTTCCTTGTCGCCAAGGCTCAGATAAACGCGCTGTGCCTGTATCGGGTGCTGCTGTTCAAACTCCATCCAGCCCGGAAACCACACCGAGGGCGATGCGGCGGCGATACCGTAGAACAGATCAGTCTGGGTGGAGGCCCACAAAGCAAACAGCCCTGCCAGCGAATAGCCGCCCAGAATGATTTTGACGTTTTCTGGGAGAGGATACTGCTGCTTCAGTGACGGAATGACCTGATCTGTCAGGAAGCGCAATGTCTCCCCGGCCTTACCTCCAAACCCCTGCTTCCTCCACACGGCAGGGGCTTCCCACGGAGAAAGTGCATCGTTCCAGCTTTCCACCGGAATAGCCGCAAACAAAAAGTGGTGCGCACTCTGTGCAATAGCGGTAACCTCGCTTTCCATGCTTTGCAGCTCGTGTTCGCCGGTCATTTGGAGCAGTAGGTATTCTGCATGGGCTTCACCGTAAATGCGGCAAGGTCGGTTCCCGATTTGCATTGTCTGTGTGGTCACTGCGCCGTCCTCCCGAAAAAATTTTGATAAGTCCAGTATAGCAACTGAAAAATCATTTTGCAATTCAAAAGGCGTTCGCATTCGCAGACCAATTATAAACAAAACAGGAGGGACAGCTTGCGGGCTGTCCCTCCTGTTTTGTAAAGCGCTTATTCCAAATTCCCCGTCAGGGTCATGACGGCGGAAAGAACGGCCAGAGGGGCCGTCTCGCAGCGGAGGATGCGGGGGCCGAGGCCGACTGTTTTAGCACCGGCCTGGGCGGCCATCTCGGCTTCCTCGGCGGCAAAGCCGCCCTCGGCACCGGTGATGACGGCGATCTTCGGCTTTTTGCCGTCGGCGGGGCGGACATCGGCCAGCAGCTCCCGCAGCGGGGCACCGCCGCACTCGTAGCAGAAGAGCACGAGGTCGTACCCTTCCAGACTGCGGCAGACCGCGCCGAAGTTTGGCAGCGGCAGGGCCACATCCGGCAGGATGCCCCGGCCGCACTGCTTGGCGGCCTCGAAGGCGATGCGGTTGTAGCGCTCGTTCTTCTGCTCCTCTTTCTTGGGGGCGGCCACACAGTAGCGGCTGAAGAAGGGAACGAAATGAGCGCAGCCCAGCTCGACGCCGTGGCGGATGACCTGTTCCAGCTTGTCCTGCTTGGGATAGCCTGCAAAGAGGGTCACTTCCACGCTGGGTTCGGCGGCGCTGGGGTAGCCCGGCTCCACCGAGAACTCTACGGTCTCCGGGCCGAAGCCGGTGATGACGGCGGTGTATTCGACGGCGTTGCCATCGCAGAGGATGACGGTGTCGCCCAGCTTGCCCCGCATCACGCGGGCGAGGTGGTGGGCGTCCGCACCCCGCAGGGTGGCGGTGCCGTCGGCGATCTCAGTGGTAAAATAGCGGTGCGGCATAGTGGCTCCTATCCTGAACTTGCTCAGCTTATACAAACTGTATCCGACTGCCAAGAGCTCCCCGAACAGGGGAGCTGGCGCGGAACGCCTGAGCGATTATTTCCTGCGGCAGACGATGCACTCCCAGCCGCGCTTTTCCTTGACTTCCTGCACGGCGAGACCGGCGGCTTCCAGCCCGGCGATGACCTCATCCTTCCGGCTGTCGATGATGCCGCTGGCGATGAAAACGGCATCCTCGGCCATCAGGCCGGGGACGGCGGGGGCCAGAGACAGGATGGCGTTGGCGACGATGTTGGCGGTGATGATGTCATACGTGCCGCTGGCCTTGTCGGACAGGTCGCCCACCAGAACGGTGAGCTGGTCGGCCACGCCGTTCAGTGCGGCGTTTTCCCCGGCGGTGCGGACGGCCACGGGGTCGATGTCCACGCCTTCGGCAGAGGCCGCGCCCAGCTTGAGGGCAGCGATGGCGAGGATGCCGGAGCCGGTGCCGATGTCCAGCACCCGCTCGCCGCCCTTCACCCGCTCGTCCAGCGCTTCCAGGCAGAGGCTGGTGGTCTCGTGGCCGCCGGTGCCGAAGGCCAGACCGGGGTCGAGGATGAGCTTGACGCGGTCGGTGTCATATTCCTGCCAGGAGGGCACGACGGCGAGCCGCTGGCCGATCTCCATGGGGTGATAATATTTGCGCCAGCCGTTCTGCCAGTCCTCCTGCTCCACGCCCTCGGTCTCGACGGTGTAGGCGATGCCTACCGCCTCCATCCGGGCGGCGATGAGGGCCAGCGTCTCCACCGGCGAAGCGCCCGGCTCCAGATACAAGTGGATGATGACCTGGTCGCGGGGCTTGTCCAGCAGCTCCTGCTCGATGAGGTCTACGTGTGCGATCTCAGCCACCTGCTGTTCGATGTCGCTGTAGTCTTCGATATAGATGCCGCCTTCGGCGATCATCGTGGCGACGGCCTCGGCGTTGTCAGCGTCGGCTTTGGCCACGGTCAGGCGGATGTCGGTCCATTCCATTGATAAAACCTCCTTCGGGATGTTGTGTACAGTTCGGGAATACCTATATAGTAACATAGACGCCGCCCCGGTGCAAGAAGTGCGCGGCAGAGGCAGCAGAATATAGAAAATTCACAAACAAGAAAATTATTTTCAAAGAGGAAACTTGTATCCCATCAAAAACCCCAAAAACTTTTGACTGAAAAATGCAAAATCAAGGATTTTTGTATCATTCGCAAAGAAAATGGCGAAAACCCCCTTTCTTTTTTTCTTAACATGTGTTAAGATATTGTTACGCAATTATGGACAGCCTGCAACCAGGGGCCTCCATAACAACAACATTCTTTAAGGAGGAATGTGTCTTATGATGAAACATCTCCAGAAACTGGGCAAGGCACTGATGCTTCCCGTCGCGGTCCTGCCGATCTGCGGCATCCTGATGGGTCTTGGCTATGCCTTTGCTCCGGGCGTTATGGGTGTGCCCGGTGCAGCAACTTCCGGTGCAGCTTACACCGTTGGCTTCCTGCTGGTCAAGGCAGGCGGCGCTCTGATCGACAACATGGCTTGGCTGTTTGCAATCGGTGCAGCAGTCGGTCTGGCAGATGACCACGATGGTACCGCTGGTCTGGCTGGCCTCGTCAGCTTCCTGATGATGCAGCAGCTGCTGAGCCCCGCCGTCGTCGGTGCAGTCCGCACCCTCGAAGAGGGCACCGCTACCTACATTGCTTTCCAGAAGGTCGCTGGCAACTCGTTCATCGGCATTCTGGCCGCTGTGGTGGGCGCGACCTGCTACAACAAGTTCAAGAACACCCAGATGCCTGACTGGCTGGCTTTCTTCTCCGGCAAGCGCTTCGTTGCAATTGCCACCGGCCTGATCTCCATTGTGGTCTCTGTTGTTCTGCTGTTCGTCTGGCCCGTCATCTTCGGCGCGCTGGTCGCTCTGGGCAAGGGCATCGCAGGCATGAGCGGCATCGGCGCTGGCATCTACGCCTTCCTGAACCGTCTGCTGATCCCCACCGGCCTGCACCACGCTCTGAACAACGTGTTCTGGTTCGATACCATCGGCCTGGGCGACCTGTCCCACTTCTGGGCTGGTGAGACCTCTGCAGATGTGGGCTGGAGCCTCGGCATGTACATGTCCGGCTTCTTCCCCTGCATGATGTTCGGTATCGCCGGTGCTGCTCTGGCAATGGTCAAGACCGCGAAGAACAAGAAGGCTGCCATCGGTCTGGTTCTGTCCGCTGCGATCTGCGCTTTCGTCTGCGGCGTCACCGAGCCGTTCGAGTTCGGCTTCATGTTCCTGTGCTTCCCGCTGTACATTGTGTACTCTGCTCTGTACGGCATCTTCACTGTCATCACCTACTACTCCGGCTTCCGTGCTGGCTTCTGCTTCTCTGCCGGTGCGACCGACCTGGTCTTCTCCGCATCCCTGCCCGCAGCTGCTAAGACTTGGATGATCATTCCTCTGGGCATCGCTGCTTTCGTCGTGTTCTATCTGGTGTTCTACTTTGCCATCACCAAGTTCGACCTGAAGACCCCCGGCCGTGAGGACGAGGACGCTGAAGAGGCCGAAAAGAAGATCACCCTGGCCAACAACAACTACACCGAAGTTGCTTCTGGTGTGCTGAAGGCCATCGGCGGCAAGGCAAACGTCTCCAGCGTGGACTACTGCGCTACCCGCCTGCGTTTCACCATCAAGGACTACACGCAGGTCGATGAAAAGGCTGTCAAGGCAGCAGGCGCAGCCGGTGTCATCCGTCCTGACAAGACTACCTGCCAGGTCATCATCGGCACCAAGGTCCAGTTCGTGTACGACGAGCTGAAGAAGATGCTGTGATCGCATCCTGAACCGTAATTTTATGCAGGAGACTGGTTGATTCTGCATCCATTCCCGAAGGGCCGCTGAGGGCGGGCGTTTACGCCCATCTTCGGCGGCCCCTTTTTTGTTCACACAAAACCGTTTTTTGAGCACTGCGACTGTGCTATACTGAAGACAACGAGAAAAAATCAGGAGGTTTCCACTATGAAGATCATTCGTGCAAAGGATTACAAGGATATGTCCCGCAAGGCGGCAAACATCATCTCCGCGCAGGTCATCATGAAGCCGAACTGTGTGCTGGGCCTGGCCACCGGCGGCACCCCTGTGGGCGCGTATGCCCAGCTGGTGGAGTGGTACAACAAGGGCGATGTGGACTTCTCGGAGGTCACCACCGTCAACCTGGACGAGTACCGCGGCCTGCCCAAGGAGCATCCGGAGAGCTACTGGAGCTTCATGCACAAGAACCTGTTTGACCATGTGAACATCCGCCCGGAGGCCATCCACCTGCCCGACGGCACCAACCCCGATGCAGCAGACGCCTGCGCAAAGTACAACGAGATCATCCACAGCGTGGGCGGCATCGACCTGCAGCTGCTGGGCCTTGGCCCCAACGGCCACATCGGCTTCAACGAGCCGGGCGAAGCCTTTGAGCTGGAGACCCACTGCGTGGACCTGACCTCCGCCACCATCGAGGCCAACAAGCGCTTCTTTGACGGCAACGAGGACCTCGTGCCCAAGCAGGCCTACACCATGGGCATCAAGACCATCATGCAGGCCCGCAAGGTGCTGGTGGTGGCCAACGGTCTGGCCAAGGCCAAGGCCGTCAAGGCCGTCGTGTCCGGCCCCGTCACCCCGGAGTGTCCGGGTTCCATCCTGCAGATGCACCCCGACTGCATCCTGGTGGCTGACGAAGAGGCACTGAGCCTGCTGTGACCCTCTCAGGCAAAGCCTTGCGGCTTTGCCAGCTCCCCCAAAGGGGGAGCCATTGGCAGCAAGGCATTGCGGGAGCGTAAAGAAAAACAGCAGCAAACAGCTCGATTATAGAGGCTTCAATTATGATCATCAAACATGCAAAGATCTATACCCCCCGCCACACGTTCGAGGAGGGGGACCTGTTCATCCGGGAGGGGCGCATCGTGCCCTTTGCGCAGCCGGAAGCGGGCGAAGAAGTTCTGGATGCCAAGGGTGCTTATGCTCTGCCCGGCCTTGTGGACATCCATTTCCACGGTGCCATGGGCAAGGACTTCTGCGATGGAACGGAAGAGGCCATCCAGACGCTGGCCGACTTTGAAGCCAGCAAGGGTGTGCTGGCCATCTGCCCCGCGACCATGACCTTCTCGGAAGAGATCCTGAACGGCGTCATGGATGCGGCTGCGGCCCACCGGAACGGCAAGGGTGCAGACCTTGTCGGCATCAACATGGAAGGCCCCTTCATCAGCCCGAAGAAGGTCGGCGCACAGAACCCGGAATACCTCCATCCTGCCGATGTGGGAATGTTCCGCCGCTTGCAGAAGCGCGCGAACGGCCTCATCAAGCTGGTGGATGTGGCCCCCGAAGAGCCGGGTGCGCTGGAGTTCATCCGGGAGTGCCGCGGGGAGGTCCGCATCTCCATCGCCCACACCTGCACCAGCTACGATACCGCCTGCGCGGCTTTTGACGCCGGTGCCACCCACATGACCCACCTCTACAATGCCATGCCCGGCATCACCCACCGCGAGCCCGGCCCCATCATTGCGGCGCTGGAGCGCGGCGCAGAAGTCGAGCTCATCACCGACAATGTCCACATCCACCCGGCCATGGTCCGCTTCACCTTCCGCACCTTCGGCGACGACCACGTCGTCCTCATCGCCGACAGCATGATGGCCTGCGGCCTGCCCGATGGGCAGTACAGCCTGGGAGGACAGGCGGTCACGGTCAAGGGCCCGCGCGCCACGCTGACCGAACAGCCCGGCACCATCGCCGGAAGCGCGACCTGCCTGTACGACTGCATGAAGCGGGCTGTGCTGGAGATGGGCGTCCCGCTGGAGAGCGCCGTCCGCGCCGCCAGCGAAAACCCCGCCCGGAGCATTGGCATCGACAACGACTACGGCAGCCTGAGCGCCGGACGGTACGGCAACGTCATTCTGGCCGACGAAGCGCTCAACATTCAGGCTGTCGTCCAGAAAGGAACCCGCATCGTATGAATCCCGTGACCCTGACCTGGCGGCTGCTGACCGCTGAAGAGCTGACGAAGGTGTACCTCGACGAGATGCGCCGCGATTTTCCCCAGAGCGAGCTCAAGCCCCTGAGCATGATCCTGAACAGCGAAGCCGCCGGGACCGCCCACACCTGGGGCATCTATGACGGCGATGCGCTGGCCGCTTATCTGCTGATGGTGCGCCCCGTGGGCTGCGCCATGAGCCAGCTGGACTACTTTGCCGTCCTGCCCCGGTACCGGGCCTCCGGTCTGGGTGCTGCGCTGCTGGCAGAGCTGCCCGGCCACGAAAACGGCTGTCAGGCCATCCTCATTGAGGCTGAGTGCCCCGAAAAGGCCGAGGACGAGGCCATGGCCGTCCGCCGTCTGGGCTTCTACGCCCGATGCGGGGCTGTGGATGTGGGCTGGACGGAGCATCTCTTCGATGCCTGGTTCCGGGTGCTGGTGCTGCCCTGCGGCCGGACCACCCCGGATGCGGAGACCACCGTGCAGGGGCTGGCTGACTGCTACCGCCGCACGATGGGCGATCCGCAGTGGAAAAAACACGTCACATTCTACCGCCCGGATGGGGCCGAAGCCCGGTTCTGACCAAAATTTGCATTCAAACTGTGCCGCCTGCCTCTGCACCTTGCGGGGGTGGGCGGCTTTTTACTGAAAAAAAGACGCTTGACAGGCTGGAACAATATGGTATGCTTAACTTGACAAACGACTGAAAATGGATAAGACCGGGCAAGGAGGAAACAAGACATGGAACAAACATTTTCCCGCCGCGGATTTTTGAAGGGTGCCGCCGCTGCGGCGCTGGCCGTCTCGGCCATGGGCCTGACCGGATGCAGCACAGATGACGGAGCAGAGCCGTCCACGGCGGTGATCCTAGGCGACTATAAGGTGGACCTGGACCTGAAGCGCTCCGTGCTGGGCAAAAACGGGGATGGCAGCGCGACCGTCAAGCTGTCGGTCTTTGTGACCAACAACGACGCCGGTGCCGCCGCGATGCCCTTCATCCGGAGCATGTTCCCCTCGCTGTATGCCGGGGAGACGGAGCTGAAAGCGGGCAACTCCAAGACGGAGTTCGCCACTCTGCCGATGCGGGTGCCGACCGAGTGCACCCCCAGCTTCATCATCGAAGACGCCGACCTGTACCAGCAGGTCAACAGCGGCGCGGTAGACCTGAAACTGACCGTCAAGCTTTCAGGCCAGACGGCTGTGTATACCCTGAATTTTGGCACGCTGACCAAAACGGTCGAAAAGATTGGATAAGGAGGAACCGAAGATGGAACTGACCCGTCGTGGATTTTTGAAGAGTGTGGGCGCAGCAACGCTGGCTGTGGCTGCTGTGGGTCTGCTGGGCGGCTGCGAAGGCGGCGAGATGGTGGGCAACGCCAACGGCCTGAACGATACCGCTGAGCTGAAGGGCATCAAGATGACCGTGCGGTCTCTGGCTTACGCAAGCTATTCGGACGGCACCTTCTATCTGGTGCCGGAAGTGCTCATCAACAACGGCAGCGCGGCCGGGATCCCGCTGAACCCCACCGGCGGCAGCTTCAAGCTGCGGGTGAACGGCTCGGAGGAACTGGACATCAACTCCGACACCATGGCCATTCTGGACAAGAACTCTAAGCTGAACGCGCTGGATACCCGCACCCTGAACCGCGGCCAGTACGAAAAGGGCCATCTGTGCGGCAAGGGCAGCGGCGTGTCGAAGTTCGATTACGTGCAGGTGCTGTTCTACCCGAACCCGCAGGACGCCAAGACCTACCTGTGCTGCAAGATCGCAGCCAAGGAAGCTTCCCTGATGCTGGGCATCTGAGCGCCAGACCAAAACCCTCCAAGCCGGAGCTGTGCGAGCCGCACAGCTCCGGCTTTTTTGATTGTGTAGTCTGCACAAGCAGAGCGGAGCATTTTCGGCAGTTGGCGCGGAACTGTAAAATCCGGCGCAACGATTTTCACACCGGAAGAGCCGGAATTTTACAAAGCAGGAAAAGCCTGTGCAAACAATTTACTTCGATTTTTCCCGCGCGTGGTCGCAGCGGCAGAAGGACGGCGGTACAATAAAGGCGTTCCAAGGGAAAACACAAAAAGGAAAAAAGGACCGGGAGAATACGCCCCGGACATGGTTATGGAGGAAAACCTTATGAAAAAGATCACGCGCCGTTCGTTCCTTGCTGTTTGTGGTGCCGCAGCCGCCGCTGCTGCCCTGACCGCCTGCGGCGGTTCCGCTTCTTCCACTGCGGCTTCTTCCGCCGCTGCATCCACGGCCTCTTCGGCCGCTTCCACTGCTTCCGGCAGCCTGTCCGGCAATGTGGCCACCGGCGGTTCCACTTCCATGAAGAACGTCATCGCCGCCCTGACCGAAGGTTTCGCTGAGGTGGAGCCGGGCGTCACGGTCAGCTATGACCCCACCGGTTCCGGTGCCGGCATCACCGGTGCGACCGATAAGACTCTGGACATCGGCCTGTCCTCCCGCGCCCTGAAGGACGACGAGAAGAACGATGTGGACGGCACCGTCATCGCACTGGACGGCATCGCCATCATCGTGAACAAGGCCAGCAAGGTCGAGGATCTGACCGTCGATCAGCTCAAGCAGATGTTCACCGGCGAGATCACCAACTGGTCTGAGGTCGGCGGCGACGACGGCGAGATCGTTCTGATCGGCCGTGAGGCTGGCTCCGGCACCCGCGACGGTTTCGAGAGCATCGTGGATGTCAAGGACTCCTGCAAGTATGCACAGGAGCTGACCGCGACCGGCGCTGTCATCAGCGCCGTCGAGGCCAACCCGCTGGCCATCGGCTACGCTTCCCTGTCTGCCGTCGGCGAGACCGTGAAGATGGTCACGGTCGGCGGTGTGGCCTGCAGCGAGGAGACTGTCAAGGACGGCAGCTATGAGGTCCAGCGTCCCTTCGTCTTCGTCACCAACAAGTCCGTCACCCTGTCCGAGCAGGCGCAGGCCTTCTTCGACTTCGCCACCAGCGCCGATGCTGCGGACCTCATCCGTACCGCCGGTGCAGTGCCTGTGAATGAGTAATCAAGTATGAAACAAAACGCTTCGCTTCTGAAAAAGATCGAGCTGCCCCGCACCCCCGCCGAGTGGCTGGAAGCTGTGATGAACTTCCTCTTCTTCCTCTGCGGCATCCTGGCAGTGGGCTGCGTGGTGCTCATCTCGGCGTACATGATCGCTTCGGGCGTGCCTGCCATCCGGAAGATCGGCCTGTTCCGCTTCCTGTTCGGCACCGAGTGGGCCTCCACGGCCGCAGACCCGAAGTACGGCATCCTGCCCTTCATCCTGTCCAGCGTGTACGGCACACTGGGTGCGACCCTCATCGGTGTGCCGGTGGGCCTGCTGACGGCGGTATTCCTCTCGAAGGCCGCCGGGCCCCGTGTGCGCACGGTGGTCATCACGGCCATCGAGCTGCTGAGCGGCATCCCCAGCGTCGTGTTCGGCCTGCTGGGGATGCAGGCGCTCGTCCCCACAGTGGCCAGGGCCTTTGGCAAGGCATCCGGTGCCTGCCTGCTGAGCGCTATCGTGGTGCTGGCCATCATGATCCTGCCCAGCATCGTGTCCGTGTCGGTCACAGCGCTGAACGCCGTCCCGCCGGAGTATGAGCAGGGCAGTCTGGCGCTGGGTGCCACCGACACCGAGACCTGGTTCAAGATCAGTGTCCCCGCCGCGAAGAGCGGCATCGCCGCCGGCATCGTGCTGGGCATCGGCCGCGCCATCGGCGAGGCCATGGCGGTGATGATGGTGGCGGGCAACAGCCCCAACATGCCGGACAGCCTGTTCCGGAGCGTCACCTTCCTGACCACCGCCATTGCCAAGGAGATGAGCTACGCCAGCGGCCTGCAGAAGCAGGCACTGTTCAGCATCGCGCTGGTGCTGTTCGTCTTCATCATGCTCATCAATGTGGTGCTGAATGTTGTGCTGAAGGGAGGAGACCGCGATGAACGCTGAGTTCTCCCCGGCCCGCAGGGCCTGGAACCGCTTCTTCACCGCCGCTGTCTGGGCCGCGGCCATTCTGGTCATGGCGCTGGTGGCGGGCATCATCGGGATGGTGCTGGTGCGGGGCCTGCCCCACATCAGCTGGAAGTTCCTGACCACCACGGCCAGCGTCCTCAAGGGGACGGACGGCATCCTGCCGGCCATCCTCAACACGCTGTATGTCATCGTGCTGACGTTGCTCATCGTGCTGCCACTGGGCGTTGGGGCTGCGGTCTACCTGACCGAGTACGCCACCAACCGCCGCATCATCGAGGTCATCGAGTTCACCAACGAGACGCTGGCGGGCATCCCCAGCATCATCTATGGTCTGGTGGGTATGCTGGTCTTCGCCCAGGCGCTGGGCTTCCAGACCTGCCTGCTCTCCGGCTGCCTGACGCTGGTCATCATGAACCTGCCCACCATCATCCGCACCACCCAGGAATCCCTGAAGACGGTGCCCCAGGGCTACCGCGAGGGTGCCATGGGTCTGGGCGCGGGCAAGTGGCACATCATCCGCACCATCGTGCTGCCCTGCAGCATCGACGGCATCGTGACCGGCTGCATCCTGGCCGTGGGCCGCATCGTGGGCGAAAGCGCCGCGCTGCTCTTCACCGCCGGTGCTGCCGAGGTCATCGCCAAGGGCGTTGCAAAGGCCTACACCTCCAACGGTGCGACCCTCTCGGTCCTGCTCTATCTGCGGGCCTTTGAGGACGGCGACTTCGATTCCGCCTGGGCCATCGGCGCGGTGCTGCTGGTGTTGGTGCTGGTCATCAATCTGGCTGCCCGCCTGGCCAAGACCAAGTTGAAACAGAAACAATAAAAGGGAAAAAGAACCCTCTCCGTCAGTGCTTCCGCACTGACACCTCTCCCGAAGGGCGAGGTTCAGAAGTGCCGGTCAATGCAGCACAAAAGCTCTCCCTTTGGGAGAGCTGGCGAGCGCAGCGAGACTGAGAGGGTCGTTTCCGATCAAATACGAGGATTTTGTCTATGACAGAGACTGCTCCCATCATCACCGCTAAGGACCTCAACCTCTGGTACGGTGATTTCAAGGCACTGAAGGATATTTCGCTGGATGTGGGCGAGCGCGAGATCACTGCGCTCATCGGCCCGTCCGGCTGCGGCAAGTCCACCTTTCTGAAAACACTGAACCGGATGAACGACCTGGTCCCCGGCGTCCGCATCGAGGGCGATGTCCGGCTGCGGGGGCAGGATATCTTCGCCCGCGAGATGCAGCTCACCGAACTGCGCCGCCGGGTGGGCATGGTGTTCCAGAAGGCCAACCCCTTCCCCATGAGCATCTACGATAACATCACCTACGGCCCCAAGCTCCACGGGGTGCACAACAAAGCTGAGCTTGATGAGCTGGTGGAAAGCTCCCTGAAGGGCGCTGCTCTCTGGAACGAGGTCAAGGACCGCCTGAAGAAGAGCGCTTTGGGCCTTTCCGGCGGCCAGCAGCAGCGCCTGTGCATCGCACGCGCTCTGGCCGTCAAGCCCGAAGTGCTGCTGATGGATGAGCCCACCAGCGCCCTCGACCCCGGCTCCACGATGAAGGTCGAGGAGCTGATGAGCGAGCTGAAAAAGGACTACACCGTGGTCATCGTCACCCACAACATGCAGCAGGCGGCCCGCATCAGCGACCGCACCGCGTTCTTCCTGCTGGGCGAGCTGGTGGAGGTCGGCCCCACGGCGCAGATCTTCAGCACCCCGCAGGACAAGCGCACCGAAGATTACATTTCTGGCCGGTTCGGCTGATGAGGGAGGTCACAGTATGACAGTTCGCACACAATACGAGGCCGACCTTACCGCCCTGAAGGCGGCGCTGGTCGAGATGGGCCAGAACTCCGCCGACGCGGTGGAGGCCGCGCTGGAGGCCCTCTGCACCGCTGACGCCGAGGCCGCTGCCGCCATCGTCAAGGGCGATGGCCGGATCAACAACATGGAGCGGGACATCGAGCATCGCTGCATGACCCTGCTGCTCCGCCAGCAGCCGGTGGCGGGCGACCTGCGCCGCATCTCCACGGCCATAAAGGTCGTTACCGACATCGAGCGCATGGGCGACCATGCCGCCGACATCGCGGAGATCATCCCCCACCTCGTTACCGTCCGCAGGGACGGCGACCCGGCGGTCAGCCAGGCCATCCGGATGGGCCAGAAAGCCCACAAGATGATCCTGGACGCCCTCGCCGCCCTGGCCGGGGAGGATGAGCCTGCCGCCCAGAAAGTCATTGCCGCCGACGACGAGGTGGACTATGACTTCAACGCCATCAAGCACACCCTCGCTGAGGAGATCGCCGCCGACCCCGCCAAGGTGGACGCCGCGCTCGACCTGCTGATGGTCATCAAGTATCTGGAGCGCATCGGCGACCACGCCGTCAACGTGGCCGAGTGGGTGGAGTTCGTCCGCACCGGACGCTACCACAACGAGAATATGTTCTGAGTTTCTCCCGGAAGATTTTGTGTTTTCCTCGCTTTTCCGGAAAAGCTGCCGCCTGTGCCGGGCGGCGGCTTTTTTGGTGTGAAATTGTAAAAGTTTTGGTCTGCTCAAAATTTTAGGGAACTGCTGCAATCTTTTGCCAGGTACGACCGTATTATGGTCAGAAGGGCTTCCCGGAAAGCCCATGGAACTGGCAGCGGCGGGCGTCCGGCATCCCCCTTTTGTCCCCTCGCCCGCCGCGCCGCAACGGAGGACCAGATTCTTATGAAACAGATGCAGAAATTTCCGCTGGAAGCGCGCGGCGAGACGGTCAGCCGGGAAGCGCTGGTCCAGGCGGCCTTACAGGAGATCACCCAGAACTACCGTGAAGCAAGCCTTTCCAACGTAGCGCGCACCTATGGCGTTTCGCTGGCCTATGTCAGCGAGTGCGTCCGCACACAGACCGGCAAGACTTACAAAGAACTGCTTCAGAAGCACCGGATGGAGACGGCGGCCCGCCTGCTGCGCCGCAGCGATTTGAACATCCAGCAGATCATCACCCAGGTGGGCTACGAGAACACGAGCTACTTCTACCGCCTGTTCCACGAGCGCTACGGCCAGAGCCCCCGCGAGTACCGCAATGCCCGCCAGCGCCGCCCCCATGCGTGATGTGCGGGTCCCTTTCCGGCGGCCCTCTCCGCTTTTTGGCGGAGGGGGCCGTTTTGCGTCCGGACAAAACTGGAATTTCGGCCCGGATTGTGATAAAATGAGACCAATAGACTGGATGCGTCGGTTTCTGCGCATCGCAAGAGAGGGTGAATGAACATGTTTCGTGGAGCGAGACGCTCTGATCTGGACGCTATCATGCAAATTTATGCCCGCGCCCGGCAGGAAATGGCCGCCAGCGGCAACCCGACCCAGTGGGGGACGAGTTTTCCCCCGCAGGACCTGATCGAAGAGGACATCGACACCAACCGCCTGTTCGTGTATCTGCACAACGGTGAGATGGAGGCCGTGTTCGCCTTCGTCCTCGGCCCGGACCCGACCTATGCAAAGATCGAAGACGGCCAGTGGCTGAACGATGCGCTGCCCTATGGCACCATCCACCGGCTGGCCTCGGCAGGCAAGCGCCCCAGCGTGGCGACCGATGTCATCAACTGGTGTCTGGAGCACTGCGAGAGCCTGCGGGCCGATACCCACGCGGACAACAAGATCATGCAGCACCTGCTGGAAAAGAATGGCTTCACCCGCTGCGGCATCATCCATGTGGCCGATGGAACGCCCCGCATCGCCTACCAGCGCCTGTCGCGGGAGGGGATGGCACGATGAACAAAGCGCTGAACGAAGCCGTTGCCGCCCTGCGGCCGGAGATGACCGCCGCTTTGCAGCGGCTGGTGCGGAAGAAGAGTGTGGAAGGGCCGGAGCTGCCCGGCAAGCCCTTCGGTGCAGATGTGGACGCCTGCTTTACGGAGGCGCTGACCCTCTGCCGTGAGCTGGGGTTCGAGACGACCGACCTTGACCGCTACATCGGCTGGTGCGAGATCGGTTCCGGCGACGAGATGGTGGCCGTGCTGGGCCATCTGGACGTCGTGCCCGAAGGCGAGGGCTGGCACCACCCGCCCTATGGGGCCGAGATCGTGGACGGCCGGCTCTTTGGCCGGGGGGCCATCGACGACAAGGGCCCGGTGGTGGCCAGCCTGTTTGCGCTGAAGGCCATCCGGGATCTGAACATCCCGCTCCGGCGCCGGGTGCGTCTGCTCTTCGGCCTGAACGAGGAAACCAACGACCGGGATGTCTTCTATTACCGCGACCACGGCGGCGAGATCCCGGTGCTGGGTTTTACGCCCGATGGTGAATACCCGCTCATCAACGGCGAAAAGGGCATCCTGAACGAGAGCTATGCGGTGCAGCTGCACCAGACCGGGGCCTGGAAGCTGGTCTCGGTCCGGGGCGGCGTGGCCGGCAACGTGGTGCCGGACTACGCCTGCGCCGAGTTGACCGCTCCGGCGGGGGCTTCCCTTCCGGCAGCTGCGCACATCACCTGCACCGCCATCCCCGGCGGCTGGAAGGTGGAGGCCGACGGCGTTTCGGCCCACGGCAGCCACCCCGAACAGGGGCAGAATGCCATCGGGCGGCTGGCACTCTATCTGGAACAGCTCCCGCTGGAAGGCGACGCCGGGAAGGCCGTGGCCTTCCTGGCAGAAACGCTGGGCATGGACCCCTACGGCGAATGGCTGCTGGGCCACCGGCTGGAAGACGACCTCTCCGGCCCCATGAGCTGCAATCTGGGCCTCATCGAGGGCGACGAGACGCACCTCTGGGTCAAGCTGAACTACCGCTACCCCGTCACCAAAACGGTGGACGACTGCGCCCCCGCCGTCAAGGCCGCCTTCGAGGCCGCCGGCTGGGCGCTGGACCAGTCCGTCCATAAACAGAAACTCTATTACCCGGAGCAGACCCCGCTCGTGCAGGCGCTGCTGGGCGTCTACCGCGACGCCACCGGCGACCGGTCTGCCCCCAAGTGCATCGGCGGCGGCACCTATGCCAAAGTCCTGCCGAACACGGTGGCCTTCGGCCCCCTCTTCGACGGCGACCCGGTGACGGAACATCAGCCGGACGAGTTTATCGACCTGGACCGTCTGGTGCAGAACGCACAGATCATCGCGCAGGCTGTGGTCAAACTGGCCAACCTGCCGCTGGAATAAGGAGGATGGGCGTATGAAGATCACGCAGGTGCGGCTGGGCCGCATTTCCACCCCGCTGCGGGTGCCGTTCAAAACGGCACTGCGCACCGTCAACAGCGTCGAGGACGTCATCGTGGAGCTCCACACCGACACCGGTGCCGTGGGCTACGGTGAGGCACCGCCCACCGGCGTCATCACCGGCGACACGGCCGGGGCCATCATCGGGGCCATTCAGGACCACATCGCCCCGGCCATCCTCGGCCATGACATCGACGCGTTCGAGGACCTGACCGCTGCCGTGCAGAAGGCCCTCGTCCACAACACCAGCGCAAAGGCTGCGGTGGATATGGCACTGTGGGACCTGCTGGGCCAGAAGTACAACGCCCCGGTCTACCGGATGCTGGGCGGTGCCCGGAAGAACATCGTCACCGACATCACCATCAGCGTGAACCCGCCGGAGGAGATGGCGCGGGATGCCCGCACCGCCATCGCCCGCGGGTACGACTGCCTGAAGGTCAAGGTCGGCATCGACCCGGAACTGGATGTGGCCCGGCTGGCCGCAGTCCGCGAGGCGGTGGGCAGAGAGGTCTGCATCCGCATTGATGCGAATCAGGCCTGGAACGCCAAGCAGGCCGTCCGCATCCTGAACCAGATGCAGGACAAGGGGCTGGACATCGAGTTCGTGGAGCAGCCCGTCCCGGCGGCAGACCTGGAGGGGATGCAGTACGTCACCCGCCACGCAGATGTCCCGGTGTTGGCCGACGAGAGCGTGTTCAGCCCGGCGGATGCCCTGAAGATCATGCAGACCGGCGCAGCCGACCTCGTGAACATCAAGCTGATGAAGTGCGGCGGCATCACCAACGCGCTGCGGATCGCGGCGGCGGCAGAGGTGTACGGTGTCGAGTGCATGATCGGCTGTATGCTGGAAGCAAAGATCTCGGTCAATGCTGCCGTGGAGCTGGCCTGCGCCAAAAAGATCATCACCCGGATCGACCTCGACGGCCCGGTGCTGTGCAGCGAAGACCACATCCTCGGCGGTGCCGTCTTTGACGAAAAGAACATCACCGTCTCGGATGCGCCCGGCCTCGGCATCCAGGGCTTCGTCCCCGGCAAGGTGCAGTATCTCGGCTGAACTGTGAAAAAACGGACCTCCTCCCACCTGGAAACAGACGGGAGGAGGTCTTTTTTTGTTGAATTGTATTTCATACAAGGACAATAAAAAACTTTGTGTTTGGAGATGGGTAGATGAAAAGCCGAAAAAAGTGGGAGAAATCGTTGACTTTTTTGGAGCAGGAGGCTATAATTACACATGTTCCGTGTAGAGGAATGGGAAAATCTGTGCGCGGTGGACGCACAACAAATAGGAAGAGGAGTGTTTGAATATGAAAACGCTGAAGGCTCTCGTGGCAAAGTACAATGCCGCCAGCCTCATCCTGCGCATTCTGGTGGGCCTGCTCGTTGGCGTGGTGCTGGCGCTGGTGGTGCCCGGTGCAGGCTGGGTGGAAGAGTTCGGCAACCTGTTTGTCGGTGCGCTGAAGGGCATTGCCCCGGTGCTGGTCTTCGTCATCGTGGCAAGTGCACTGGCACAGGGCACCTCCAAATTGGACCGCCGGTTCGGCACGGTCATCTGGCTGTATATGCTGACCACCTTTCTGGCGGCAGCCATTGCGGTCATCACGAGCTTTCTGTTTCCGCAGACCATCGTTCTGGCAGAGGCTGCGGAGTCGGAAGTGGTGCCGCAGGGCCTTGGCGAGGTGCTGAGCACCCTGCTGACCAACTTTGTGGCAAACCCCATCAGCGCCCTGCTGAACGGCAACTACATCGGCATCCTGTTCTGGGCCTGCCTGTTCGGTCTGGCAATGAAGAAATACGGTGCGGAGAGCACCAAGGTCTTCCTGGCCAACACCGCCGACGCGGTGTCCCAGATCGTCCGCTGGATCATCAATCTGGCTCCCTTCGGCATCATGGGTCTGGTGTATACCAACGTGGTGAACAACGGCCTGTCCATCTTCACCCAGTACGGCAGACTGCTGGCCCTGCTGATCGGCACCATGCTCTTCATGGCATTGGTGGTCTCGCCGTTCATCATCTTCCTGTATCTGCACTGCAATCCGTATCCGCTGGTCTTCCGCTGCCTGCGTGAATCCGGCCTGACGGCCTTCTTCACCCGCAGCTCGGCCGCGAACATCCCCGTCAACATGGCCCTGTGCGAGAAGCTGGGCCTGGACAAGGATATGTATTCCGTCTCCATCCCACTGGGCGCGACCATCAACATGGACGGCGCAGCCATCACCATCACCATCATGACGCTGGCTGCGGCCAATACGCTGGGCCTGCAGGTCTCTCTGCCTGCGGCCATCCTGCTGTCGGTCATGTCGGCACTGGGTGCCTGCGGTGCCTCCGGTGTGGCGGGCGGCTCCCTGCTGCTCATCCCCATGGCCTGCTCCCTGTTCGGCATCTCGAACGACATCGCCATGCAGGTCGTCGGCGTCGGCTTCATCATCGGCGTCGTGCAGGACTCCGTGGAAACGGCCCTGAACTCTGCCGGTGACGTCGAGTTCGCCGCCACCGCCGAGTATCACCAGTGGAGCAAGGCGGGCAAGCCCCTGCCGGAGTTTCTGGGCGGAAAAGAGTAAAACGAAAACGCACATCGGCCTCCCTGCTGTTCTGGCGGGGAGGCCGTTTTTGCTGCATGGGTCTGGGACGGATCACAGGCTTTTCGGCTCCAGAATAATGGAACGGCCATGTGCTCGTCAATGTATACAAGAAGTTTCGTGCAGAGGAAAAACCTTTTGTGAACGGGGAACAATGAACGAAAAAACGTAAAAAATGCAACCATAAATTCATAGAATGTTCATAATTCGTTCTGCCTTTCTTCATAAATAGATGGCATAATATGGCCATCCCAAGAGGGAAAGGAGATGAAAATTATGAAGGTTCTGAAGAAGATCGCTCAGATCATCGGCGAGGTTTGCTCCGTCAACGCTGGCATTGATTTCTACGCTGGCTAATGAAAAGTTCTGGTTCCTGTGGGAAAGTGGAACACGAACTTTTGAGCAGATAAAAAAGCAAAACGCTTTGATGATAGAACAAAGGGGAGCCCCCGCAGCCATCTGGCTTGCAGGGGCTCCCCTTTTTGCGTCAGGGAATGGGTCAGTCGATGAAGTTTGCCTTTTGCAGGGCGGTCAGGATGAGCGGGATGAGGATGAGCTGGGCGATGATGCCGGGGATGGCGGTGAGCAGCGCACCGGACAGGAACGCCGAGAACGGGAAGGCCGAGCCGGACAGACCCGCCAGCACGAACCGCACGGCACCCCAGACCAGACGGCCCGCCACCATAGCGGTGACGAGGGCGGCATACATCATGGGCAGCGTGTGCCGGACTTTTTTGTACATCCAGCCTGCCACAGCGCCGTAGGTGGCCAGCTCAAAGGCCATGGCGATGGCGATGGGGTACAGCGGGGGCATCCCGAACAGCACCGAGCGCAGCAGCGGCGCGAGGAAGCCCAGGGCCAGGCCCCAGGGGCCGCCCAGCACGAAGCCGGCCAGCAGCACCGGAAAGTGCATGGGGCAGAGCATGTTGCCGACCTGTGGCACATGGCCGGTGATCATGGGCAGGACGAAGGCCAGCGCCAGAAACAGCGCGGCCAGAACGAGATCCCGTGCGGGAGAGTGGGTCTTGGTGTTCATGAATGGTTCCTCCTTCTGGGCAGACAAAAAAGGGGCCTGCCCCGGCGTTCCTCGCCAAAGGCAGACCCCTTCATGGTGTCCGTTCAACAATCTGCAATGAAAAAATGAAGCCGGGCTTCGGCCCGGTGCCCGGCTTCGTGCCGGAATTGTGAAAATTATAGCAGATGCGGCGAACCCTGTCAAGATGGAAGGAAGCCTTGCAATTTTCACAAAAACGGAAGCGATTGAGCGGATTTTTGCTAATTGATGTACATTTTGACGAAAGAACCTTGACGTTTTTACATAGAATAGATAATATATACTTGAAAAATAGCGTATTGGGGCGCAACAGCCCGCTGCGCAGACATTCCGATGCAAACGCTGAGGTTCATACGGGAGGACCATCATGACAAATGCAGAAAAACTCACCCTGGCAAAGCACGCCTGCCACATCCGCATGGGCGTGATCGAGGGCACGCACAGCGCCAAGTGCGGCCATCCGGGCGGCAGCCTGGACATCGCCGAAGTGCTGTCTTACCTCTATTTTGTAGAGATGAACGTCGATCCGAAGGCTCCGAAGGACCCGGACCGTGACCGTCTGGTGCTCTCCAAGGGCCACGCAGCCCCCGGCCTGTACGCAGCGCTGGCCGAGCGCGGCTTCTTCCCGGTGGAAGACCTCAAGACTCTGCGCAAGATCGGCAGCTACCTGCAGGGCCACCCCAATATGAACAGTGTGCCGGGCGTGGATATGTCCACCGGCAGCCTGGGCCAGGGCATCTCTGCCGCCGCCGGCATGGCACTGGGTGCCAAACACGCAGGCAAGGCCCTGAACGTCTATGCCATCGTGGGCGACGGCGAGGTCGAAGAGGGCGAGTGCTGGGAAGCCTTTATGTTTGCCGCACACTACGGCCTGTCCAACCTCTGCGTCTTCCTGGACCGCAACCGCCTGCAGATCGACGGCCCCACCGAGAACGTCATGAGCAGTGAGCCGCTGGAAGACAAGCTCCGCGCCTTCAACTTCAATGTCCTGACCATCGACGGCCACGACTACGACCAGATCGAGAAGGCCATCGCAGCCTTCCACGCAGAGAGCGAGAAGCCCACCTGCATCCTGCTGGACACCATCAAGGGCAAGGGCGTCTCCTTTATGGAGAACGCCGTTGACTGGCACGGCAAGGGCCCCAATGACGAGGAATATGAGATCGCCATGAAGGAACTGACCGCAGCCTACGCCGCGCTGGAAGAGGAGGAAAAGTAAGATGGCAGATGTGAAGAAGATTGCGACCCGTGACAGCTACGGCAACACCCTGAAGGAGCTGGCTGCAGAGGGTCACGACGACATCGTGGTGCTGGACGCCGACCTGGCCGCCGCCACCAAGACCGGCATGTTTCGCAAGGCATATCCGGACCGCCACTTTGACTGCGGCATTGCCGAGGGCAACATGATGGGCGTGGCTGCGGGCCTGGCCACCATGGGCTATACCCCGTTCGTTTCCAGCTTTGCCATGTTCGCTGCGGGCCGTGCCTTTGAGCAGATCCGCAACTCCATCGCCTACCCCCGTCTGAACGTTAAGATCGGCGCGACCCACGGCGGCATCTCCGTCGGTGAGGACGGCGCTTCCCACCAGTGCTGCGAGGATTTCGCCCTGATGCGCAGCCTGCCCGGCATGACCGTCATCTGCCCCGCCGATGACGTCGAGGCCCGCGCCGCCGTCCGCGCCGCATATGCGATGCAGGGCCCGGTCTACCTGCGCTTCGGCCGTCTGGCAGTGCCCGTCTTCCACGATGAGGCCAACTACCACTTCGAGCTGGGCAAGGGCGAGCAGCTCACCGAGGGCAACGACATCGCCATCATCGCCACCGGCCTGATGGTCAACGAAGCCCGTCTGGCGGCAGAGCAGCTGGCCGCTGAGGGCATCCACGCCCGCGTCATCAACATCCACACCATCAAGCCGCTGGATGAGGAGATCGTCATCCGGGCGGCAAAGGAGTGCGGCAAGGTCATCACCGCCGAGGAGCACAGCGTCATCGGCGGTCTGGGCGAGGCCGTCTGCGCTGTCCTGAGCGAGAAGTGCCCCACCCCCGTCCGCCGCGTTGGTGTGCAGGACAAGTTCGGCTGCTCCGGCCCGGCCTGGGATCTGCTGAAGCTGTACGGCCTCGATGCCGCCACCATCTGCAAGACGGCCCACGAGATGCTGTAATAAGAAGAACTGCAAATGCAAAGCGCCTGTCGGCAGATGCTGACAGGCGCTTTTTGCTGGGTTCAGATGCGGGTGAAGGGCACCATGCCGTGCTCTTCGGGGGTGTAGTATTCCATCAGGGCCAGATAGTTCTCGCCCTCGTGGCAGTAGGCGGCGCGGAGGACGCTGTCCAGTTCGCCCCGCATCGAGACGAGCTTGACGATGTACTGCGCCATGATCCGGACGATGTTGGACTCGATGCCGTAGCACAGGCCGACGGCCAGCACCGGGATGATGATCTGCTGGGCCAGCAGGGGCACGTTCTGGCCGAACCGCTCCAGAATGGGGCGGCTCATTCTGGAGGCGGCCCAGACGCTGCGGGCGATGGTCCAGAAATCGAACTGGTGCATGTTGGAAAGGCTCTGCAGCCGGAGGACGATCTCCTCGTCGGACAGGATCTTGCCGTAGAGTGCTTCGTCCTCGGTGCGGATGAAGGCGCATTGCAGCATGTCCATGATGGCGGGTTCGAACTTTTCGTGGAAGATCTCCTTGCTGCCGCAGAAGTTCTCGACCGCGCGGATGACGGCAGTGGCGTCCTCGGCGGTGGCAAGGCTGCTGATTTCCAGCGGCACTGGCCCGTAGGAAGCGCCCAGAGCGTCGAGGTCGGCCAGCTCGGTCCGGTTCCGGGTGGCGGGCAGGAAGCGGTCGTTGCCGTTGCGGTGGTAGCCCCAGTCGGAGGGGAGCACACGGGTGACGAGGTCGCCGCTGGAAAGGATGTTGAAGATGTTGCTCTCACCCCAGGTGACGCGCAGCGAGCCGTCGGCCTTGTGGTTGTTGTCGAAATCCAGCTGCATGTCCGGCTGGTCGGCGGCGGTCAGGGCCGCAGGGGTGGCAAAGGTGTAGACGAAGCAGTTGGCCTTTTCCAGCTGCGGCAGGGCGTTCAGCGCCTTGGCGGCAAGGAGGTTCGCAATGATGGCTCCGCGGCTGTAGCCGCCGATCCAGAGCTTGAGCTCACCGGGGTCCCCCTCCTGCCCGATCTGCGCCAGATAGGCCTTGAGGGAGGCGAAGACGGCGGCCACCGGCGTCGTGAAGCCGTAATGGGCGCTGGTGGAGCCGGTGTGGACGTTGCTGGCCCACTCGCCGCCATAGCCGCCGCCCCGCAGCATCAGGGCCACGAGGGTGCGCGTTTTGCCGTTGTGGATGTAGCGCTTCCGTGCCAGTGAGTAGCCCACGTAATCCCCGGCCTTGCCGGTGTCGATGTCGTAGTTGTAGAAGCGGGCATCCCCGAAGCCCAGCAGCTCATAGGCGGCGGCGAGGTTCGCCTCGCGGCCCACAGAGCCGTTGACCCAGTACTGCGGGATGCTGACGGCCGCAGTGAACGCGGCCATGACCATGCCCAGCGTCACGAAGGCCAGCTGGTGGTCGTACTCGGTGGCCGGGTGGTCGAACAGGCTCTCGGAGTAGTAGAAATCGTGGGTGATATCCAGATTGCTCAGGATGCTGAGAAACGGCAGCGGATAGGTGCCATCCGGCACGGCATGGCCTACCGGCTGCGCCGCAGCGGCAGAGCCGGCCGGAAGCAGCATCCCGCCGACGGCCGAAAGCCCCAGCGCCTTGCAAAAATCCCGTCGCTTCATACGGTGTTGTCCCCTTCCTCAGTTTTTTCTAGTATATCGCATCCCGGCATCAAAAATCAACGGGGCAGCTGCATTTTGCAGCCGCCCCGCGGTGTGTTATCATGAGATTCAGTCGAGGTGCTGGCAGTACTCGACGATGTGGCGGAACATCTGTTCCACAGCCGGGGCCATGGCGGTGGGCCGCTGAACGGCCAGACCGACCACGCGGTCTTCTTCCGGCTGGATGGGGTAGATCTTGACCCCGGCCGTGCACTTGCGCAGCAGCATCCGGGGCATGATGGAGATGCCCAGACCGGCTTCCACCATCGCGATGTTGGACTGGTCGTCGATGACGTGGCAGCGGCGCTCAGTGGCGATGGAATATTTCTTGAGGAACTGGCGCATCTCGGCGTCGGTGGCATCCCACTGGACGACGAAGTTCTGGCCGTTCATCAGCTCCGGCGTCATCACGCCGCGGGGCGGTTCGGGCCAGTCCATGGGGGTGATGCAGAGCAGCGGCTCACGGAACAGCTCGGTGAGGGTGAACTCCTCCCGGCAGTTGTTGGAGAGGAAGGCCATGTCCACCTGCCCGGTGCGCAGCCACTCCTTCACGTCGTCGTAGGTGCCCTGATAGACCTCGACCTCGATCTGCGGGAACTGGGCCATGAAGCCCTTGAGGATGTCGGGCAGCAGCCCGGCACAGACGGAGTTGAAAGCGCCCAGTTTCACTTTGCCCTTCTCCAGGCCGTTCAGCCGTGCGATGCTCTGCTGCAGGGCCTCGTCGCTGTTCAGGACGGCCCGGATGGACGGATAGAGCGAGGCACCGTAGCTGGTCATGGTGACGCCGTTCTTGCCGCGGTTGAATAAGGTAAAGCCCAGCTCAGCCTCCATCACCGCAATGGCGTGGCTGATGGCAGACGGGGTCAGGTGCAGCTGCTGGGCGGCTTTGTTAAAGCTGCCCTGCCGCGCGACTGCGTCGAAAATTTCATAGGAAAACAGCGTCATATCCCATGCCTCCTTCCGTTTTCTCGTTCGGAGACGCTTCATTCTCTGTGAATCTTTTTCATCTTTGATTTGAGATAGTTCAATTATCTTCTTGATTGTACTATTCCAGGCTCGTTCTGTCAAGCATTTTCGGGCCGATTTCTGGGCACAGCAGGCGGATTTTGTCAAATCGGATGCAGGATTTGGAGAAGAGAGATCGTATAAAACAAAAGAACGAAACAAGACACGGTGCAAACGATCGAAATGAGGGAAATTGAATGGAAACACTTCAGACACAGACCCGGCCGGGCCTGAGCGGAACGGCGCTCAAGCTCGCTGCCTGCATCACCATGCTCATCGACCACATCGGGGCCTCCTGCATCGAGGCGACCTATGGGGTCGCATACCGGACGCCGCCGCAGATCCTGCAACTGGATCGGGTGCTGCGGCTCATCGGGCGGCTGGCCTTTCCCATCTTCTGCTTCCTGCTCGTGGAAGGCTTCCTCCACACCCACGACGTGAAAAAGTACATCGGGCGGCTGTTCCTGTTCGGGCTTCTCAGTGAGGTCCCCTTTGACATGGCTTTCTTCAAGACGCCGTTCCATTGGGGCAATCAGAACGTGTACTGGACGCTGGCGCTGGGCGTGCTGGCCATGGCAATGCTGCAAAAATCCGAGGATGCCGACGGCAATGCGGCCTGGACAGGCCGTCTCGCAGCGCTGGGCTGTGCAGTGGTGGCCCAGCTGGCGGGGACAGACTATGGGGCCATTGGGATGGCCCTCGTCGTGGCTTTGTACCTGACGAGGAACTCCTGGCAGAAACAGTGCATCCTTGGGGCCGTGCTGATGCTGTGGGAGGTCACCGCCCCGCTGGCGTTCGTGCTGCTCTGGTTCTACAACGGTGAGCGCGGCCGCTGCCCGCAGTGGGCCAAATGGGCGTTCTACGGGTTCTATCCCGTGCACCTGACGCTGCTGGCGCTGGTGACGAATCTGCTCCTGGCATGAAAATACAGCCGCCCCGGAAGCCCCGGAGCGGCTGCTTTTTTGTGCCCGACAATGGAAAAAGCCCGATGAACTCAAAGGATCATCGAGCTTTTTCTTGGCGGAGTAGGAGGGATTTGAACCCTCGCGCCGTTGTTTAGACGACCTACGCCCTTAGCAGGGGCGCCTCTTCGGCCTCTTGAGTACTACTCCAGAGCAAAGTGTGTTACACTTATTCAATAAAAAATGGCGGAGAGAGTGGGATTCGAACCCACGGTACGTTGCCGTACGGCAGTTTTCAAGACTGCTTCCTTAAACCACTCGGACATCTCTCCTCGTGGGCACCCGCACACGCCGTACCGAATGCCTATTTAATTTACCAGATTTCCAGCCTGCTGTCAACCCTAAATTGAAAATTTCTCCACGATGCAGACCAAAAATGATTTTGCGACAACTTTTTTTCGAGCCAAAACAAAACTTTCTCTTTACTTGCACAGCCTTTTGTTGTATAATAAAAACAGCAAGAAACAAACCCGACGGACGAGAACAGAGGAGTGTTGAACGATGTCGTTTCCGGAGCTGTTACGGCAATGCCGCAAGCAAAAGCATATGAGCCAGGCGGAACTTGCGTCACTTTTGGGCGTTACCCAGCAGGCAGTGGGCAAATGGGAGAGCGGGAAAAGCTCCCCGGACCCTGCCACGGTGGCCAAGCTTGCCGAGATCCTGGATACCACCGCAGACTACCTGCTGGGCCTGTTCGATCCCGCCAGCGAGGGCCAGACCGAGGAGCGCTTCTTCGGCAGCTATGTGTACAGCCTGATCCCGGTCATCGGCACGGTCAAGGCCGGTTACGGCGCGCTGGCCTATGAGGAGGACTACGGCAAGGAATATGCCCGCGTCAAAGACCCCTCCAGCTACTTCTATCTTGTGGTGCGCGGCGACAGTATGGAGCCCCGCATCCACGATGGCGATCTGGCTCTGGTGCACCGGCAGGATACGCTGGAAAACGGCGACCTGGGCGTCCTGATCTACGGCGACGAGGGCGAAGGCACCCTCAAGCGGTATCTGCAGCGGGGCAACTGCGTCGTGCTGCAGCCCTTCAACCCGGCTTACAAGGAGCTGGTCATCAAGGGCGAAGACCTGAACCGCCTGCACATCGCAGGCCGCGTGGTCGAGACCAAGGCCAAGTGGTAACCAATTTGCGCTGAAAAGGCTGCTGCAAGGATGCGGCAGCCTTTTTTGATAAACGAACGGAGGTGCGGCATGGAACAGTCGCTGATGGAAAAGCTGGCCATTCTGGCAGACAGCGCGAAATACGATGTGGCCTGCACGTCCAGCGGAGCGTCCCGCGCGGCAAAGGCGGGCAGCATGGGCAGCTGCTACGCACCGGGCTGCTGCCATGCCTTTACGGCGGACGGCCGCTGCGTCAGCCTGCTCAAGGTGCTGATGACCAACTGCTGTGCCTTCGATTGCAGCTACTGCGTCAACCGCAGGTCCAACGATGCGCCCCGCGCCACCTTTTCGCCGTGGGAGCTGGCCGAGCTGACCATCGAGTTCTACCGCCGCAACTACATCGAGGGGCTGTTCCTGTCCAGCGCGGTGCTGGTCAGCCCGGACTACACCACCGAGCGGATGCTCAAGACCCTGCGCCTGCTGCGGAACGAATACCATTTCGGCGGGTACATCCACGCCAAGGCCATCCCCGGCACCAGCCCGGAACTGCTGGAGCAGCTGGGTTTTCTGGCCGACCGTCTGAGCGTCAATGTGGAACTGCCCAGCGAGAGCAGCCTGAAACTGCTGGCCCCGGACAAGGGGCGGCACTCCATCTTCCGGCCCATGAAGCAGATCGCAGTGGAAGGAGCCGCCAACCGGGAGGAACTGACCCTCTACCGCAAAGCGCCCCGGTTCGCGCCCGCCGGTCAGAGCACCCAGATGATCGTGGGGGCTTCGCCGGAGACGGATCATCACATCCTCAAGCTGACCGAGGGAATGTACCAGAAATACAGCCTCAAGCGGGTGTTCTACTCCGCCTATATCCCCGTGGCCGAGGATACTCGCCTGCCCGCGCTGGACACCAAGCCCCCACTGCTGCGAGAGCACCGGCTCTATCAGGCGGACTGGCTGCTGCGGTTCTACCAGTTCAAAGCGGACGAGATTTTGGACGCCGATCACCCGAACTTCAACCCTTATCTGGACCCGAAATGCAACTGGGCGGTTCAGCATTACGGGCTGTTCCCGGTGGACGTGAACCGGGCCCCCTTCGAGATGCTGCTGCGGGTGCCGGGCATCGGCCCCAAGAGTGCCCGGCGCATCTGGCATGCCCGGAAACAGGCCGCGCTGGGGCTGGATGAGCTGAAGCGGATGGGCGTGGTGCTCAAGCGGGCCCAGTATTTCATCACCTGCCGGGGCTTTGCCGGGGCGCATCCGGGGCGGGGCAGCGCGGGCCGGGAGCGGATCACGAGCGCTCTCATCGACCCAAACGTCTTCAGCGGCGGCGTGGAACAGCTGAGCCTGTTCTCGCCGCCCGCCGTGGACAAGCTGGTGGCACAGGGAGTGCCGCCCCACGCAGCCCAGAAGCTGGTGCGGGAGGAGGCAGTGCAATGTCTGGCCAGAGCGCTGTGAACTCCGCCCGCAAGCTCCACGATGCCGCGGTCGTTTACCTCTACGACGGCAGCTTTGAGGGCTTCCTCTGCTGTGTCTTCGAGAGCTTTGCCCAGCACGAGATCCCGTTTGCGGTCTGGACGCCGGAGCGGGAGACTGCCACCCTCTACCCCTTCAAGGACATCGCCACCGATCACGAAAAGGCCCGGCGGGTGTTTGCCAGCTTTGGCCGGAAACTGGGGGCCGAGACGGAATACCTCGTCACACGGGACTTCCTCTCCGGCAGGGAGGACAAGGAACTGCTCCTCATCCGGTTTCTGCATCTGGCCTTCGCGCTGGGGCCGGGCACAGTCAAGCGGGCAGGCCACCCGGACGTCGCGCCGCTCTACGAGATGAAAAAGAGCCTCGACTGGGAGGTGGACAAATTTCAGGGTTTCGTCCGCTTCGAGGAACACGACGGGATGCTGGGTGCGGTCATCCACCCGAAAAACTACATCCTGCCGCTGCTGCGGGGGCATTTCTGCGGCCGCTTTCCGGAGGAAGACTTCATGATCTACGACGCAGTGCATCAGGCGGTGCTGCTGTATCGGGATCACCGGCCGCAGCTGCTGGAACTGGCCGAGCCGCTGGAGCTTCCTCCGCCCAGTGAGCGGGAGCAGCAGTTTCAGGCGCTCTGGAAGCAGTTTTACAAAACGCTGGAGATCCAGGCCCGCCACAACGAGCGGGGCCGCATGACCCACTGCCCCAAACGCTTCTGGGCCGATCTGACGGAGCTGCGGGAGGAACTGTGAAGCAGCGCGGAACTTCTTGTATTGTGCCGAATGCTGTGATAAAAATCAGAACCGGGAGATACCATGCGGCATCTCCCGGTTTTTGTTGTGGGTCACTGCTCGTTCTTCCGGGCAAGGTCTTTGGTGTAGAGGGCGCGGGTGGCGTTGAGGACGGCCAGCACCATGACGCCGACGTCGGCGAAGATGGCGGTCCACATGCTTGCCAGACCCAGAGCGCCGAGGATCAGGCAGGCGAACTTGATGGCCAGCGCGAAGACGATGTTCTCGTAGACGATGCGGAGGGTGCGGCGGGCGATGCGCATGGCCAGCGCGATCTTGGCCGGGTCGTCGTCCATCAGGACGATGTCCGCGGCCTCAATGGCGGCGTCCGAGCCCAGCGCACCCATGGCGATGCCGAGGTCGGCGCGGGACAGGACGGGCGCGTCGTTGATGCCGTCGCCCACGAAGGCGAGGTTCTCTTTCGGGCCTTTGGCGGCGAGGAGCGTTTCGATCTGGTCCACCTTGTCGCCGGGCAGCAGACCGGCATGGTACTCGTCCAGACCCAGCTGATTGGCGACCGCTCTGGCTACAGGCTCGGCGTCGCCGGTCAGCATCACGGCCTTGCGGACGCCTGCGGACTTCAGGCTCCGGATGGCCTGCGCGCTGTGGGGCTTGACCACGTCCGCGATGAGCAGATAACCGGCGTACTGCCCCTCGATGGCCACATGCACGAGGGTGCCCGGCTCGGTCACTTCGGGGGCGGTGAGGCCCAGTTTTGCCATCAGGCGGGCATTACCGGCGGCAACGGTTTTGCCGTCCACCTTTGCTGTCACGCCGTGGCCGCCAAGTTCCTGGACATCGGTGACGCGGCTGGCGTCGATGTCCCTGCCGTAAGCGGCCTTGATGCTCAGGGAGATGGGGTGTTTGGACCAGCTCTCGGCCAGGGCGGCGGCCTCCACGAGGGCGTCTTCGGTGACACCGTGTTCGGGGTGGACGCCCACGACCTTGAAGGTGCCCTGGGTCAGGGTGCCGGTCTTATCAAAGACCACGATCCCGGTGCGGGCCAGCTCTTCCAGATAGGTGGAGCCTTTGACGAGGATGCCGCAGGCGCTGGCACCGCCGATGCCGCCGAAGAAGCTCAGCGGGATGGAGATGACCAGAGCGCAGGGGCAGGAGATGACGAGGAAGGTCAGGGCGCGATAGACCCAGTCGCCGAAGCGGGCAGGCTGGCCCATCAGCAGCAGGACCACCGGCGGGATGAACGCCAGAGCCAGTGCGCTGTAGCAGACGGCGGGGGTGTACACGCGGGCAAAACGGGTGATGAAGTTCTCGGTGCGGGCCTTCTTCATGCTGGAATTTTCCACCAGGTCGAGGATCTTAGAGACCGTGGACTCGCCAAATTCCTTGGTGGTGCGCACCTTGAGCAGGCCGGTCATGTTCACACAGCCGCTGATGACCTCGTCGCCGGTCTGCACATCGCGGGGCAGGCTCTCGCCGGTCAGGGCTGCGGTGTTCAGGGCCGAAATGCCCTCCACGATCACGCCGTCGATGGGCACACGCTCGCCGGGCTGGACCACGATCACGGTGCCGACCTCGACATCATCGGGGTCCACTTGTTCCAGCTTGCCGTCTGCATCCTCGATGTTGGCGTAGTCGGGGCGGATGTCCATCAGGCTGGAGATGCTCTGACGGCTCTTGCCGACGGCCACGCTCTGGAACAGCTCGCCGATCTGGTAAAAGAGGATGACGGCGCAGCCCTCGACGTAGTCGCCCAGCGCGAATGCGCCCACGGTGGCAACGGCCATCAGGAAGCACTCGTCGAACGGCTGGCGGTTCTTGATGCCCTTGAGCGCCTTGCGCAGGACATCCCAGCCCACCACGAGGTACGGGATGAGGTAGAGCACCAGCTCCACCGGGGTGGGGAATGCGGGCAGGAGCTTCAGGATCACGATCAGGATGACCGCTGCGATGATCTGATACAGCACCTTTTTCTGCTTTTTGGTCATACGAAACTCTCCTTTTGACGGATGGCTGGGGGCGTTTTCAACAGGTTTTCCCCGGAAAGGGAGCTTTTCCACGTTTTCCCCCATGTTTTCCACGAGGTTTTCCCGAAGAAATCTGACTTTTTCGCGTTTGTTTTCAAACTTTTCCGCAAAAGATGTTGAAAACCCGGTGGAAAGTGTTGAAAACTGGTTTTTCTTTCAACAGGAAATCGCCGGGGAAGGAAACGGCTCCCCCGAAGGAGGAGCCGTTCTCATCGGATGCGCTGCTCAGATATCAAAGATCTCGCAGTCGTCCTCGACCTTTTTGCAGGCGGCCAGAACGTTCACCATGGTGTCGTGGGGGTCTGCGCCCTCTGCGAACTCCACCTTCATCTTCTGGGTCATGAAGCTGACGGTCGCATTTGCCACACCGGCCACGGTGTTGGCGGCGTCTTCCATCTTCTGGGCGCAGTTTGCGCAATCGACTTCGATCTTGTAGCTCTTTTTCATAATAAGTACCTGCCTTTCGGTTATTCTTCGATATGGTCCATCCCCATGGAGAGGATGCTGCGCACATGGTCATCGTCCAGTGCGTAGTAAACGGTCTTTCCGTCCCGGCGGAACCGCACGAGCTTCGAGTCCTTCAGCACCCGGAGCTGGTGGCTCACCGCAGACTGGCTCAGCTGCACCGCATTCGCGAGGTCCTGCACACACAGCTCGCTGTCGTGGAGTGCATACAGGATCTTGATGCGGGAGGAGTCGCCGAACACCCGGAACAGGTCGGCCAGCTCGTACAGCACTTCGTCGTCCGGCATCACGAGAGGCCCCGGCTGCGCGGCGGGCAGAGCGTCTTTGGGGTCGTTCATGGCAGTCTCTCCTTTCGCGGCGCATTCATGTGAACGCTTGTTCATGTGTTCATAGTATCACGCAGAAGAGGCTCTGTCAAGGCTTTTTGCAAAGATTTTGAGCAGAACTTCGAAATTGTAAAAAAATACCCCAATACGCAAGAAAACTGCGGTTTCAATCTGCAAAAAGGGTGCGTTTTGAGTGCGGAAAAAGTGTCAATGTTTTCGTCGATTTTCGGTGAAGTTTTTTGCTGCCCATGGCAGATACATCACCGCCAGTGCCGCAGCGATGGCGGGCAGGAAGCCGAGTATATAATACGGTTCACCCAGAAATCTCGTGAAGGCACAGGTGATGACGTTGGCGGTTGGATTGTTCAGGAAATAGAAGTTCGTGTACAGAGACTTGTTGAGAAAATAGATGGGCAAGGCGGTGCCGAACAGGAAAGCCAGTACCTGCGGCACCCGGCGGGGGCTGGGACGGTAGCCGCCCACAACGAGAAGGACCGGGTAAAGCACCAGCAGGGCGTGGATGGAGACCGAGTGCAAGTTGATGAGCGTCCACCATGAAGGCACATCCAACCAGCTTGGGCAGAGCAGGGCCAGCGCCGCGCCGGGGATGCAGAGGGCGTAAAGTTCCTCTTTGCACCAGTTCTGGTCGAACAGGGTGTTGTACAGGCAGACGAAAACATGGATGCTGCATAGGTGGAGCGGGAGATAGCTCCAATTCCACTGGCCAGTCAGGGCCATGCCGAGCAGAAGGGCCGCTTCGTCAAGAAGCAGAAGCACCGTGACCCCCACCAGGATGCGCCGCCGCTGTTTTGGCCCACTGTGCCTGTACCAGAGCGCAGCACTCAGGATGAAGATCAGTGAAAGCGCCAGTTCGGTGAGATGGATTCTTCCATACAGTGGGTAACACTGATAATTCACTCCGTACTCCAGCGCGGTGATATCGTAGGATTTCCAGAAGTCGTTCATAGGCGTACCCTCCCCCATTTTGCCCTATCATAACGCGTTTTGGGCTGACAGGAAAGAGGAAAATGCAGAAATCCACCAAAAACAGGTGCATCGACGCGGAAAATGTGGTATCCTATCAGGAGATCGGAAATTTACTGCCGCAAGGCGATTTTGGAAAGGAAGTTTTTTTATGTTGAATGTTGGTATCCACGGCGAGCAGAGCCAGCTCGTGACGAACGAAAACACCGCAAAGACCATGGGCAGCGGCACACTGGACGTGTTCGCAACGCCCGCACTGGTGGCACTGGCCGAAAAGACCTGCTGGATGAGCGTCGCGTCCGAGCTGGGCGAGGGCTGCGGCTCGGTGGGCACGAAGCTGGAACTGGAGCACACCGCCCCCACCCCCGTGGGCATGACCGTGACCTGTGAGAGCGAGCTGATCGCCGTGGAAGGCCGGAAGCTGGTGTTCAAGGTCTCGCTGCACGACGAAAAAGGCCCCGTGGGCGGCGGCGTGCATGAGCGCTTCGTCGTCAATGACGCGAAGTTCGCGGCGAAGGCGGAGAGCAAGAAGGGGTGAACCCTCTCAGTCACCTTCGGTGACAGCTCTCCCGAAGGGAGAGCCACTGGCGAGTCGGTAGTGGTCGTGCTGGACGAGCGAAGTTTTTTGCAATCGGGAACGGCGGGGCTCCGCTGTCTCGATTCACGGCTGCAATACAAATGCCGCTGCCAATGAGAGCAGGGCCCAGCACCTTGCGCCCCATCGGGCCCAAGCGAACAGCAGGGCTGGCCCGGCCTGCCAATGCCTCGCCCTTCGGGAGAGGTGGCAGTGCGCAGCACTGACGGAGAGGGTCAGTCCCGCAGCCGCTTTACGGTTTCCGGGGGGCACCCTCCCTTGAGTGGGGACGGAGTGGTTCTTCCAACCGCAGCGGCGGTTCATCCTCCGCCATCACCTGTTCTTCGGCCCGCTGCTGGGCCTCGTGGAGGAGGCGGGCGGCCTGTTCGCTGGCGCGGAACAGCTCAAAGTACAGCGCTTTATAATCCGGCGCGGCAAACACCCCCTTCCCTGTCTGGTTGGGGATAGTCTGCCCCGCGCTGAGGCAAAAAATCAGAGGAGAAATCAGATCTTATGAAAAAAGTCAATCTTTCGTGGGCGGGCGCCGTGCTGGTGTTCGCTCTGCTGCTGTGGTGCACGGCAGCAACACCCGGCACCATCGCCGACCCGTCTACCTACACCTGCGCCGTGTACAGCACGGCGCTCTCCCTGCTGCCGCCGGTGGTGGCCATCGTGCTGGCGCTGAACACCAAGGAGGTCTACACCTCGCTGCTGGTGGGCATCGCGACGGGTGCGCTGCTCTTTGCCAACGGCAACCTGGAACTGGCCCTGAATACCCTGTTCTTCAACGAAGACGGCGGCATGGTGGCCAAGCTGTCCGACACCAGCAACGTGGGCATTCTGGTCTTTCTGGTCATGCTGGGCATCCTGGTGGCCCTGATGAACAAGGCGGGCGGCAGCGCGGCCTTTGGCCGCTGGGCGTCCACCCACATCCACACCCGCGCGGGGGCGCAGTTCATGACCCTTGTTCTGGGTGTGCTCATCTTTGTGGACGACTACTTCAACTGCCTGACCGTAGGCTCCGTCATGCGGCCTGTGACCGACCGGCAGAAGGTCTCCCGCGCAAAGCTGGCCTACCTCATCGACGCCACGGCGGCCCCGGTCTGCATCATCGCGCCGGTGTCCAGCTGGGCGGCGGCCGTCACCTCCTCGGTGCCGGAAGGTTCGGGCATCAACGGCTTTACCATGTTCCTGCGCACCATTCCGTATAACTACTACGCCCTGCTGACCCTCATCATGATCCTCTTCCTCATCTTCACGGGCACCGACTACGGCCCCATGAAGCTCAACGAGGACAACGCGCTGAAGGGCGACCTCTTCACCACCGAAGACCGCCCCTACGGCGACGATGTGGACGACGGCACCGCAGCCTGCGGCCATGTCATCGACCTGATCTTGCCGGTGCTGGTGCTCATTGCGGCCTGCATCTTCGGCCTCATCTACACCGGCGGCTTCTTTGAAGGCGTGGACTTCATCACCGCCTTCTCCGACTGCAATGCCTCGGCGGGCCTGGTGATGGGCAGCAGCATCGCGCTGCTGTTCACCTTCGTGTTCTACCGGGTGCGCGGCGTGATGACCTTTCAGGACTTCGCGGCCTGCATCCCGGAGGGCTTCAAGGCCATGGTCAGCCCCATGCTCATCCTGACGCTGGCGTGGACCCTTTCCGGCATGACCAACCTGCTGGGTGCCAAGTATTACGTGGCCAACCTGCTCAACGGCTCGGCGGCTGCGCTGCAATATCTGCTGCCGACCATCATCTTTCTGGTGGCGGTGTTCCTGGCCTTTGCCACCGGCACGTCCTGGGGCACCTTCTCCATCCTCATCCCCATCGTCTGCCATGCGTTCCCGCAGGGGGAGATGCTGGTCATCTCCATTGCGGCCTGCCTGTCCGGCGCAGTGTGCGGTGACCACTGCTCCCCCATCTCGGACACCTCCATCATGGCGTCCGCCGGTGCCCATTGCAGCCATGTGAACCATGTGTCCACCCAGCTGCCCTATGCCATCACGGCGGCGGCCATCTCGGCGGTGTGCTATGTCGTCACCGGCCTGAGCCAGATGTTCCTGGGCAGCAGCGCCAGCCTGCTCACCTCGCTGGTGCTGCTGGCCGTGGCCATCGTGCTGGAGCTGGTGGTGCTGAACGTCATCCGGCTGCGAACGGCCAAAGCAGACTGACGCAACGGCGTTTTTGGCCCTGTCAAGGGGGCGAAAATCGTCATTCACGCAGGTTTCAGGGCCTTTCACGCAGTTTTGCTTCCCTTCCGGCCGTTTTTGTGGTATGCTGGACCCAGAAATGAACGACCGTGCGGCCTTTGGCAGAAAAGGAGGACGACCCCGATGAAAAAACGCATTCTCAGCCTGATCCTCGCACTGAGCATGGTGCTCTCCGTGCTCCCCCTGGGAGCTTTTGCAGAAGGCTCCAACCAAGGCCCCACCATCGGCTCGGATGGCTACCCGGTCGGCTCCAACGGCGGCACCATCTCTTGCAGTGGCACCGGCTGGACGTACAGTAAAATAGTCACGTCGTACCCGACCGGCAAACTGACTCTGACGAGTGGAGAGTTTAAGTTCAGTTCCACAGCGCCTGTGGAATGTGCGATTCACTTGAATGGGCGGGATGCGAAAATTACCGGCGGCACCTTCAAGGGAAAAGTGTCAAACACCTTCGGAACGATCTCTGATGGCACCTTCGATGGAGAAGTGACAAACTACGCCACCATAGAGAACGGCATCTTCAAAGGAACCGTGACAAACGAATTCACCGGAACGATCTCTGGCGGCACCTTCGCAGCGGGCCTGTCTGGGAACGACGGCAGCGTGACTGGCGGCGCGTTCAACGGCAAGACGGGGCTGACCACCAAAGCCCACCAAGTCACCGTAACGAATGGCAGTGTGAGCCAAGTGAACGGCGTAGACCCGCGGAACGCGGATGGAACGACTGGCACGGCATGGGATCTCTACGCCTACAAAGGCACCACCGTAATCATCACCGCCGACACCGAAATCTTCAGCCTGAACGGCTACCCCATCAGCGGGGCCTACAACAGCAGCTACCCCTATACAAACAACAAGAAGATTGTGAAATTCACCATGCCGTACAACGAGAACGTGGTGCTCAGCACCGGCGAACTCGTCATGGCGGGCGGCTACCCAATCGGCTCCAACAACGGCGCAAACAACTACAATGGCAAAGGCTGGGCGTACAGTGCAGGAAACCTGTCGGACCCGACAGACACCGGCACACTGCATCTGTGGAGTGGAACGTTTGATTTCAATTTCGCCGATCCCACTACCAAGATAACACGGACCGATTCGGCTGTGGCGTGTGAGATTCAATCGTATGCGACAATTATCGGCGGCATCTTCGCGGGCAGTGTGAAAAACGGCTACACCATCGAGAACGGCACCTTCACGAACAAGGTGGAAAACAGCGGCTACATCAATAACGGCACCTTCGCGGGCAATGTGACAAACAGCGGCGCCGTGAACGGCGGCGTGTTCAACCGTAATGCAACTCTAATCAACGTAACAGGTGGCCACAACATCACCTGGGATGCGGCCTACTCCAATGCCAAGATCGAGAAAGTCAACGGTGTGTCTGCGGATTGGAAGCCCTACGTCGTTGTGACCGAATGGACCACGGCCACGGCGAAGGAAGTGACCATCACCGCCGACACCGACATTTTCAGCCTGAACGGCCAGCCCATCGGCACGGGCAACTGCAACAGCAGCTATCCCGATGAAAACGACAAGGCGACCGTGACCTTTACCATGCCGGACGAGGACGTGGTGCTGAACCGCACGGCTGAACTGACAGTTGTGGACGGCGAAATCAAAAGCGGTGAGACGGCCGAAGGCAGCGGTCGTGTGCGCATCGGCGGCAAGGTGGAAGTGACCACGAAGGATAAGACCCAAGACTTTGTGGGCTGGACCATCGCGCCGGAAGGCATCGAACTTCGGCACGATGACGGTAGCGCAGTGGACCTGACCAGCGAACGGACGTTCTCTTTCATGATGCCCGATGTCTCCGGCGGCAAGCTGACCCTGACGGCAAACTATCAGCCTTTCCGTACCAGCCTGCTGATGAATGCAGACGGCACGGTGAATCTGGAGCATGTGGACAGCGAGACCTACGATGGAAACGAAATCTGCAAGGGTGACGGATGGAATGTCTTCAACAGAGGAACCCTGATTCTGGAGAAGGGGACCTACGACTTCCGGTATACGGCCCCAACGGAAAAGACCGGCACCCTCGAAGCCGTGACCTGCGGAGTCCAGAACAAAGGCGGCACCATCGAGAACGGCGTGTTCCGGAACTTGGTGCTCAATGAGGACGGCGGCACCATCACCGGCGGCACCTTCGCGGTGGGCCTGTTTGAGATGCCCGGCATGACCAGCGGCACCGTGACCGGCGGCGTGTTCAACGGCAAGACGGGGCTGACCAATGCCCACCACGTCACCGTAACGAATGGCAGTCTGCTCAAGGTGAACGGCGAAGACCCGCTGAACGCGGATGAAACGACGGGAACCATGACGACCGGCACAGCATGGGACCTCTACGCCTACGCAGGCACCACCGTGACCATCACCGCCGACACTGACATTTTCAGCCTGAACGGCCAGCCCATCGGCACGGGCAACTGCAACAGCAGCTATCCCGATGAAAACGACAAGACGACCGTGACCTTTACCATGCCGGACAAGGACGTGGTGCTGAACGAGGAGATCAACTACGGCGACCTCGTCATGAAGGGCGGTTATCCGGAGGCTTCCAACGGCGGCAAAGACCCCTGCAAGGGCGACGGCTGGGAGTACATTAAAAATGACCCGACCAATGGCGACATGCTGCTTCTGACGGGCAGCAACCAGACCGGCGGGCTGTACGATTTCAGCGCCATCGGAGATGGTGCGGCGGTGGAGTGCAACGTCTTTGTGGGCAAGCCGACGGCCATCACGGGCGGCGAGTTCAACGGCAAAGTGTTCAACAACAGCGGCATTCTGGGCGGCACCTTCAACGGCGAGGTCGACAATATGGGACCGGGCCGCATCGTGGATGGCACGTTCAAGAACTCGGTCGAGAACAACGGCATGATCGAAAACGGCACCTTTGAAGGAACAGTGGAAAACAACACCAACGGAATGATCTCTGGCGGCACCTTCGCGGGCAGTGTGAGCAACAACGGCGGCACCGTGAACGGCGGCATATTCAACGGCAACACAGGTTTGGACGAGGTAACAGGTCTCCACTCCATCACCTGGGATGCGGCCTCCTCCAATGCCAAGATCGAGAAAGTCAACGGTGTGTCTGCGGATTGGAAGCCCTACGTCGTGACCAGCAATGCCACGACGAAGGAAGTGACCATCACTGCCGACACCGAGATTTTCAGCCTGAACGGCCAGCCCATCGCAGAAAGCAGCTACGGCGTCGACAAGAAGACCGTGACCTTTACCATGCCGGACGATGACGTGGTGCTGAACGGCGAGCTCATCACCAAGCCGGAACCCGAACCGGAACCGAAACCGGAACCGAAACCGGAACCGGAACCGGAACCGAAACCCGAACCGGAACCCGAACCCGAACCGAAACCCGAACCGGAACCCAAACCCGAACCTGAACCCACCACCTACACCGTGACCGTCATCGGCGGCACGATCGACGGCAAGACGTCTGTTTCCGCCAAGGAGAACGACACCCTGACCGTGGTGCTGGACCAGAACGACATTCCGGACGGCATGACGTTTGACATGTGGAGCATTTCGTCGAGCAAGCTCAGCGGCGATATCAACGTCGATTACCGGGCCGAGGCCATGACCTTCCAGATGCCCGCCGAGGATGTGACCATCCGGGCGCAGTACCGCTCGGCGGAGATCATCGAGGACGCAGCGCCCTCTCCGCTGGCAACGGCGGCGACCGTCGCGGTGGGCGGCGCAGCCGCAGGCATCGTGGTGTGGCAGGGCGTGAACCTGGGCGTAGACCTCTACCTCGCCAATGCGCTGCCCCAGGGTGTGCCGGTGCCGACCGACCGCCGTGCGTTGGCGCTGCTCCTGTGGGAGACCGCAGGCAAACCGGAGGTGGCTCTGCCCACCCTTTACGGCGATATCCCCGCCGAAGAGATCGAGCTGCAAAAGGCCACCCGCTGGGCGGTCCAGAACGGCCTGATGGACGCGGCCGACAAGAAGGATGCGTCCTTCTTTGACCCGGACCATTATGTCACCAAGATGGACGTCTTCGGCGCATGGCTCCGGCTCAAAAAGCTCCTCGGCACGACCTGAACATCCCCGACGCAGTGAGCGTCCCCCCTTAACGCAAAGGACCTCCCGGCCCGCATGGGCTGGGGGGTCCTTTGTTTCAAAACGGAAAAACCCCGTTGCTTCTGGGAAAAAACATGGTATACTAAAGGAAATTGAGCGATCGGAAGGAGCCGCACCATGCTGGAAAAAGCATTCAACGACGTTTACACAAAATTCAAGCTGCACTTCTATCAGAACGTGTTTCAGCGCTTTGCCACCCGCGAGGCGACTCTGACCACGGTGGAGTCCTTCTGCATGGAGGGCATCATGGCCATGGGCGAGCCCACCATTGCGGAGTTCTCGCGGATGATGAAGATCTCTACCCCCAACGCGGCGTATAAGATCGGCAGCCTGATGCGCAAGGGCTATGTGGAAAAGATCCAGTCCGCCAAGGACCGGCGCGAGTACCACCTGCGCCCCACCCAGAAGTATTTCGAGTATTACAACATCAGCTATTCCTACCTGCACACCGTGGTCGAGCGTGTGCGGGAGCGCTTCCCCGCCGAGGACGTGGACAAAATGGAACAGATGCTCACCATCATCAGCGAGGAGCTGATGCCGGAGCTGGATCTGAAATCAAAGACGGAGGACGAATAAGCGCCGTTTCACCCCGTTGGAGCAAAACGGCCGGGGCAATTGCAATCCGTGCGCCGGAATGATACAATAGGAGCCAGCGAGAACCGCCGCCGGACGTTTTTCCGGCAAGTGTAAGAAAGAAGGCTTTTATCATGAGCATGAATACAGTCCCTGAGCGTCTGGCTGCGCTGCGCGCCGCCATGGACGCCAATGGCGTGGACCTCTACCTCATCCCGGTGGGCGACCCGCACTCCAGCGAGTATCTGCCCGACCACTACACCTCCCTGACCTATTTCTCCGGCTTCCACGGCGAGAACTCGAACTTCGTCGTGACCAGAGACAAGAGCGCCCTGTGGGCCGACGGCCGCTATTTTGTGCAGGCCGAAAAGGAGATCGCGGGCACCGAGATCGAGCTGGAACGGATGGGCGAGCCGGGTGTGCCCACCGTGGAGCAGTATTGCGCCGATGCCCTGCCGGAAGGCGGTGTGCTGGGTCTGTGCGGCCTGACCGCTTCCTGCCAGCTGGTGCGCAGCGTACAGAAAGCGCTGGACGCCAAGCACGGCACCATCAAGACCCTGAATCTGGAAGATGAGCTGTGGACCGAGGGCCGCCCCGCCCTGCCGGAGACCCCGGCCTGGCTCCTGAGCAAGGAGTATGCGGGCTTTGCCCCCGCCGAGAAGCTGGAGCAGCTGCGGGCCAAGCTCAAGGAGCTGGGCTGCACGGCCCAGCTGGTGGGCAAGCTGGACAACCTGGCCTGGCTGCTGAATCTCCGCGCGATGGACATCCAGTGCACCCCCTATGCCATGGCCTACTGCTATGTGACCGGGGACCGTGCCGTCCTCTTCATCAACACCCGTCGTCTGGGCGCGGAGGCCGCTGCCGAGCTGAAGGAGAACGGCGTCGAGATCGCCGAATATGACGACATCCTCACCTTCCTGGCCGCAGAGACCGAGGCCCAGACCGTTCTGGCCGACCCGGCTTCCGTCAACTATGCGGTCTATGAGACCCTGCGCAACAACCCGGCTATGACCGTCAAGGACGAGGCCGACCCGCTGCTGCCGATGAAGGGCGTCAAGAACGAGACCGAGCTGAACCACAACCGTGAGACCCATCTGCGCGATGCCGTGGCCATGGTGCGGTTCCAGAAGGAGCTGGAAGAGCGTCTGGCCGCAGGCGAAGAGCTGACGGAGCTGACCGTGGACGAGATCCTCCACAAGTACCGCTCGGCACAGGACAAGTTCATCGTGGAGAGCTTCGGCACCATTGCAGCCTACGGCGGCAACGCGGCCATGATGCACTACCACGCCACCGAGGAAGACCACGCCAAGCTCGAAAAGAAGGGCTTTTTGCTGGTGGACAGCGGTGCGACCTACATGGACGGCACCACCGACATCACCCGCACCTACCCGCTGGGCGAGCTGACCGAGGACGAAAAGCGGTTCTACACCTGGACGCTGCAGTGCCACATCGACATTGCCAAGGCCGTCTGGCTGAACTACTGCGACGGCCACATGCTGGATACCATCGCCCGTGAGCCGCTGTGGCAGCACCTCATCAATTACCGCTGCGGCACCGGCCACAGCGTCAGCTTCGTGGGCAATGTCCACGAAGGCCCCCACGCTCTGAACGGCCGCAACACCACCGTGTTTCAGCCGGGCATGATCGTCACCGACGAGCCGGGCGTCTACGAGAGCGGCGTCGTCGGCATCCGCATTGAGAACGAGCTGGAGTGCTACCACAAGGCCGACAACCAGTACGGCACCTTCCTGGCCTTCCGCCCGCTGACCTTTGTGCCCATCGCCACCTCGCCCGTGGTGCCCGGCATCCTGACCAAGGACGAGATCGAGTGGCTGAACGCCTACCACCGCGAGGTCTTCACCAAGCTCGCTCCCCGCCTGACCGAGGAGGAGCGCGACTGGCTGGCCAAGAAGTGCGCCGCCATCGGAGCATAAATAAGGATAAAAAGACCCTCTCAGTCTCGCTGGCGCTCGCCAGCTCCCCCGATGGGGGAGCTTTGATGCAGGTTCAACTCGACATCAAAACCTCGCCCTTGGGGAGAGGTGGCATTGCACAGCAATGACGGAGAGGGTTCTTTGTTATTCCTGTTCCGGTTTGTGCTCTTTCCAGTAGGCTTTTGCCTCATCAATGGCCTTTTTGAACGGGCCGGAGGGGTAGGTGCTCTCGGCGATGTCCACCAGGAATTTATACAGCTGGGGGCGCACCTCCTCATACATGCCCAGGCGGGTGTAGAGGTCTTTGTAATAGCGGAACACCTGCAGCTTGTTCTGCACCACGGTGGATACGTGGACCTGGGTGTGGCAGATGCTCTGCGGGTTCTGGACGTAGTAATAACCGGCCTTGCCGATGGAAACGAAGGTTTCGGCGTACTGGATATACCGCAGGTTGAAGACGAGGTCTTCGGCCCAGTGCATCTCGCTGACGAACTGGATGTCGTTCCGGGTCAGGAGGTCGCGGCGGTAGAGCTTGTTCCAGAGCACACTGTAAAAATAGGAGGCGGGCTTGTCCATCAGGCGGAGGGCGAAGGTGTCCTTGTCATAAACGCCTGCGGGCAGAAAGCCGTACTCCCGCATCTCCGGGGGCCGGGCGACGCTCATGACGCCCAGCTCGTCCTGGATCTTATCGAGCACCTGTTCGGGCTTGGAAGCGCCCGCCGGGATGACCATCTTGTAGGGTGCGATGACGAGGTCGGCGGTGTGCTCCTCGGCCGCGGCCACGAGAGCGGCTGTGAAGTCCGGGTCAAGATAGTCGTCGCTGTCCACGAACTGCACATACTTGCCGCCGGCCAGCTTCAGGCCCAGGTTGCGGGTGTCCGCTACGCCGGAGTTTTCCTTGTCCACCAGCACGATGCGGGGGTCTTTGGCGCGGAACTCTTCGCAGACGGGCAGGCTCTGGTCCTTGGAACCGTCGTTCAGGATGATGATCTCGATGTTGGAATAGGTCTGTGCGCAGATGCTGCCCACGCAGCGGGCCAGATGGTTCTGGGCGTTGTACACGGGCAGGATGATGCTGACAAGGGGCTGATTCATGGCGGCGTCTCCTTTTCTGATTTTATAGTAACTATACTCCCGTGCGGCGCAAAATGCAAGCGCCCGGAAGGCTGGGCAGGAGGAAGGAATTGAAAAAATGATCTTTCACATTGCGGTCTGCAGCCCGGATGCGGTGCTGCGTGGGCGGGTGCAGCGGCACTGCCTTGAATATTATGCCCGCCGGGCCGACGCCTGCATCGTGGAACAGCTGGAGGACGCGGGGGCCCTGCTCCGGAAAGAGGATGCGGGCAGCCGGTTCGAGCTGTACCTCATCGAGCTGACGGCGGCAAACCCTGCGGCAGGTCTGCAGGCGGCGGCGCAGCTGCGGCAGCGCGGGGTGCGGGCACCGCTGGCCTTTCTGGCCCACACGCCTGCCTACGCCTACGAGGCGTTCCGGGTGGATGCGATGCAGTATTTGCAGATCCCCTTCCGGCCCGAACAGCTCACCGCCCTGCTGGACCGCGCCACCGAGCCGGAGTACGGTCCCGTCATCCCGGTGACGACGTCGACCGGCCTGCGGGCCCTCCCCTTTGCGGACATCGAGTATCTGGAATGCACCCACCATGTGGTGCATTTCCACCTTGCCAGCGGCGAGGATGTAGCCTCGCTCTCGCTGCGGGTGCCCTTCTCCGAAGTGGCGAAGCCGCTGCTGGCCGACCGGCGCTTTTTGCAGCCCCACCGCTCCTATGTGGTCAACCTGGCGGCGGCGGCGCAGCTGTCCGTGGGGGAGCTGTGGATGCGCAGCGGTGCCCGCGTCCCCATCCCCCGCGGCCGCGAAGCCGCCGTGAGGGCAGCCTTCCGGAAGTTTTTGGAACGGTAAACGATAGAAAAGAGGTCTTGTCCAACAGGCAAGGCCTCTTTTTGTCAGAACTTCAACTCCGCCCACCGGGTCAGGAACTGGTCGCTGACGCGGCGGAGGGTGGGTTCATCGGCGGCGCTGGCGGCGTCGGCGATGCCGACGACGTAAAAGCCGGCGTCGTGGGCGGTGCGGGCCGCGTAGAGGGAATCCTCGCAGACGGCGCAGCGGTGCGGGTCGGTGCCGCCGAGGCGCTGTAAGGCTGCGAAAAAGACGTCCGGGCGGCTCTTGTGCAGGGGACCCTGGGCTTCGATGTAGAACTCGAAGCAGTCGTCCACGCCCAGGCGGGTGAGCACTGCTTTGCACTGGTCGCTCCAGGTGTTGGAACAGATGCACATCCGGGCACCCTCGGCCTTGAGGCGGGCCAGCAGCTCCCGCACACCGGGTTTTAGCTCCACGGTCTCGTACAGCTCGGCGATGACCGAGCGCATCACGCCGAAGTAGTCTTCCGGCCGCAGGGGCAGCGCGTATTCGCGGATGAGGTACTGCGCCCCGTCCGCCATGCCCATGCTCAGGAGCGTGGAGCGCAGGTCGGCCCTTGGGGTGCGGCCGTAGCGGCGCAGCAGCGCCAGCGGGGCGTTCTCCCACACCGCAGTCATGCTGTCGGTCAGGGTGCCGTCCATATCAAAGATCCATTGGTTGCAGTTCATGCAGTCCTCCTCACAGTCATAATTTACTAAATTATACCACGCTTTTTGTTCCAAAAACAGGGAGAAATTTTTCCGAAAATATGGTATACTTTTTGCAGGTTTGAATCGGACGACAAGGAGGCGTATTGGATGGCGCAGAACGATACCCCCAGAAAGGCGCTGGTGCTTGCCGGCGGCGGGGCCCGCGGCAGCTATCAGGTGGGCGTCTGGCGTGCCCTGACCGAACTCGGCTGGAACCCGCAGATCATCACCGGCACCAGTGTGGGCAGCCTGAACGGCGCGATGTTCGCGCTGGATCTGTACGAGACCGCACGGGATATGTGGACCAGCATCCGCAGCCAGGACGTGATGGAGCTGCCGGAGGAGACCCGGAATCTGACCGAGCTGCACCAGTTCCTGCGGGACGTGGTGCGCGCGGGCGGCATGGATGTCACCCCGCTGGAAGAGATCGTGGAGCGGGTGCTGGACGAGGACGCGCTGCGTGCCTCGCCCATCCGGTTCGGGCTCGTCACGGTGGAAAAGCGGGGCCTGAAGCCCCGTGAGCTGCCGCTGGAAGAGATCCCGAAAGGCAAGGTGAAGGATTACCTGCTGGCTTCGGCTGCCTGCTTCCCGGCGCTGCGGGCCAAACAGATCGACGGGGTGCAGTTTCTGGACGGCGGCTACCGCGACAACATGCCCACGGCGCTGGCCCAGAAAATGGGGGCCGAGGAGCTGGTCTGTGTCGATCTGGAGGGGGTGGGCATCACCCTGCCCAACCGCACCGGCCTGCCTACCACCATGGTGCGCAGCTATTGGGAGCTGGGCGATATCCTCCACTTTGACCCGGACACGGCCAGACGGAACATCGAGCTGGGCTATTACGACACCCTGCGGGCCTTCGGGCGGCTGCGCGGCTGTGCCTATGCGGTGGCGAAGAACGAGCAGACCGCACAGGACGCGGCCGCATTCCGGCAGCGGTTCGACGCCGTGCAGAAGGCGGTGAAGGCAAAGTACCCGGTGACACTGACGGCAGACCTGGCGCTCAAGCTGGCCAACATGCAGGACGCAGAGCTGGCCCCGCTGGAAGCGGCCGCCGAGGATGTGGGCGTGGACCCCACCCGGTATTACACCGTGGAGACGCTGGCAAAGGCGTTTCTGGAGACCTGTGACCGCACCCGCATCGAGGGGTTTGAACCGCTGTTCGAGGGCAGCGGAAACGCGGCGCAGGCCGCATGGGCAGCGTTGCTGCCCAATACATTCCTGCAGGCGCTGGTCTTCCGCACACTGACCACGCCTGCCCCGACGGAGGTGACGGAGGAATGAAAGTATATCAGGGATATGCCGCCTCGTCCGGCCTGGTGCTGGGGCAGGTGAGCCGTGTGGAGCGCAGGACCGAGAGCTTCGGCACAGGGCCGTTCAACCCGGACCGGGAGCAGCGGCTGCTGGACCGGGCCGTCAAGACGGCACAGGCCGAGCTGGACTCGATGGCTGAGCGCAGCGGCCCCACCGAACAGGCCATCTTCCTGTTCCAGAGTATGATGCTGGAGGACGAGGGCTTCATGAACGAAGTCCGATTCCAGATCAAGGCAGGCGTCGGCGCAGCCGAAGCCGTAGACCGGGCCGGCCGCCGCTATGCTGACCAGCTGGCCCAGATGGAAGGCAACGCCTATATGCAGCTGCGCAGCGTGGACATCCTTGATGCCGCCCGCCGCGTGGTGAACATCCTGACCAACCGCCCCCGCGTCTGGCTGGCGCTGGACCACCCCGTCATCCTGGCGGCAGAGGTGCTCATGCCGAGCGACCTGTTCAGTGTGCCCGCCGGAATGATCCTGGGCATCATCACGGCAGAAGGCAACAAGCAGAGCCATGCGGCCATCATTGCGCGGGCCATGCACATCCCCGGCATCGTGCAGGTGGGCAGCGATTTTCTGAACGACTGCGACGGCCGCACGGCCATCCTGGACGCCGACAACGGCGAGTGCATCCTCGACCCGGATGCCGTCACCCGCCAGCAGGCGATGTCCCGCATCTGCGAGAAGCAGTGGGAGAACGAGGAGATGAACCGCGTCTGCGCCTTGCCGTGCCGGACGAAGGACGGCCAGCCCTTTGAGTTGCTGGCCAACTGCTTCGGGCAGGAGGACATCGAAACGGCGCGGCAGTCCGGCGCGTCCGGCGTGGGTCTGCTGCGCAGCGGTTACATGATGCTGCCGGGCCGCCCGGTGGACGAGCAGGAGCAGTATGTGTTCTATCACTCCTGCCTGGCGGCGGCAAAGGGCGGGGTGGTCACGGTGCGCACCTTTGATTTCGGCGCAGACCGCACCATGGCCGACGCCCATCAGGGGCCGGAGTCCTCCAAGCTGGGCCTGCGGGGCATCCGCAGCAGCCTGCGCCGCCCCCATCAGTTCGAGACCCAGATCTGTGCGCTGTTCCGTGCGGCGGCAGACGGCCCGCTGCGGGTGATGTTCCCGATGGTGACCAATCTGGAAGACTGGGACGAAGCCATGAAGCTGGTGGAGCACTGCCGCCAGCACCTGCGGGAGCGGGGGGAGCGCTTCAACGAGAAGATGCCCTTCGGCGTCATGCTCAGTGTACCGTCGGCCTGCCTGACGGCGGAAGAATTCGTGGCCCACGGGTGTGAGTTCTTCGTCATTGAGACGAACGACCTCATCCAGTACACCCATGCCGTGGACCGCGACCTCTCCATCGCCGAGCGCTACTACCGCCCGGCCAGCCACGCGATGAAAAAGCTCATTGCCATGGTCGTGGAGGCGGCGGACGCAGGCCAGATCCCCGTGACCATCTGCGGTCTGGCCGTCGGCAACCCGGCCAACACCGTGCAGTACCTGAAACTCGGCCTGCGCAGCTTCTCCGTGAGTCCGCAGAGCCTCATCAGCGTGAAGCGCGCGCTGCTGGAGGCGGACAGCCGGGATTGACAAAAATCTGATCCGTGCTCCATTGTACTTACGGTGCCCTTTCGGCATACAAAACACCCCATGTGTTAGACAGTATACTGTCTAACACATGGGGTGAAGTTCGCCCTGCGGCGGAAAGCTCTTCTTCAGATCGTGATTCAGCCCTCGATGAGCTCGACGGTCTTCATCCGGACCGGGGTCTTGGGCTTGTCGTTCCAGTCGGTGGCGACTGCAGCGATCTTGTCCACCACGTCCATACCGGCCACGACCTTGCCGAATGCGGCATACTGGCCGTCCAGATGGGGGGCATCCTGGTGCATGATGAAGAACTGGCTGCCGGCGCTGTTCGGGCTCATGCTGCGGGCCATGCTGATGACGCCGCGGGTGTGCTTGATCGGGTTGTTGACGCCATTGGCAGCAAACTCACCCTTGATGCTCCAGCCGGGGCCGCCGGTGCCGTTGCCCAGCGGGCAGCCGCCCTGGATCATAAAGCCGGGGATGACGCGGTGGAAGGTCAGGCCGTTGTAAAAGCCCTGACCGACCAGCTTCTTGAAATTCTCACAGGTGAGAGGGGCGGCTTCCTCATTCAGCTCAATGTCGATGACGCCGCCGTCTTCCATAGTAATGCGAACCATACTGTTCCAATGCTCCTTTATCTTGGCCCCTCAGCGGGGCATTTGCGGCAGAAGTTCTGCCAGAATCCTCTTATAGTATACCATACCTTTTGGCTTGTGCAACGGCACAGTTGCAACGTTTTTGTAAATTTGGGGGCGATTTTTATGATTTCCCGTCAAAAAGGGCCGGCCGCCTGCGTTTTGGACACAGCGCCTTCAATGATAAAACGTATCAAAATTGACCTGCCGATAGAACCGCTGCTGGAGCTGGTCGAAGCTCTCGCAGTTCTGGGCCAGCAGCCACATCACCTTTGTGACGACGGCCTCAATGGTCATGTCGTGGGCTTCCAGGAAGCGGAAACGGTTCCGGACCCGCTTGCCGACCTCGTAAATGCCCACATCGCTGCCCTCGTAGGTGACCTGTGTGGTTAAGATTAGGATCTTGCGGGTCTTGTCGTAATCGCCCAGATTCTCTGCAAAGGCGTCCATGAGCCGCTGCGGGATGCCGCCTACGCCGAAGCTTTCCACGATGACGCAGTCGTATTGTTGAAAAATGGCTGGGATGAGTTCCGGGCCAAGGCCGGGCGTCAGCTTGAGCAGAAAGACCTTCGGGTTCAGCGCCCGGCCAAACTCCACTGGGCCGGTGGGCCAGGGCGAGGGGATATACCGCACCAGCCGGTCGCCCTGCACCAGCGCCAGCGCCGGGAAGTTGACCGACGCAAAGGCATCGTAGCTGATGGTCTTGTTCTTCTTGGCGCGGGTGCCCGCGATGACATGCCCGCCGAACACCACCATCACGCCCCGGCTGCCGGGGTCCAGCGCGCAGATGACGCTGTCGCGCAGGTTTTTCTTCGCATCGGTGATCTCATTGGAGATGGGCTGCTGGGCACCGGTGAGGATGATCGGCTTGTCCGCATTCTGGATGAGGTAGGACAGCGCCGCCGCCGAATAGGCCAGCGTATCGGTGCCGTGGCAGATGATGAAGCCATCGTAGAGCGCATAATTCTCCTGCACGGCCCGCGCCATCAGCAGCCAGTGTTCGGGGCCGAGGTCTGTGCTGTCGATGCTGCACAGCGCCAGCGTCTCCGGGCAGCACAGCTCGTTCAGTTCCGGCAGATGGGCCAGCAGTTCCTCGCTGGTCAGAACGGGCCGTAGCCCCTGTGCGGTGCGCACACTGGCGATGGTGCCGCCGGTGGTGATAAAAAGCAAACGCTGCTTGGACATGTTCGGTGCCTCCCTGGGTCAAATTCAGTCGATTCAGTATAACACACTCGGCCCCGGATGAAAAGTGTGCAGTTTTGAGACCTGGTCACAGATTTTTGCGGGAAAAGGTGTATACTATACCTGATCCATCCGTTGAGACGTTTTCCTCTGTACAACCTCTCCGTCTCGCTTGCGCTCGACAGCTCTCCTGGTAGGAGAGCCTCTGGCGAAACCGGAGACTTTGCAAGGACTGCCAAGGCCTCTCCTACTAGGAGAGGTGGCATTGCGCAGCAATGACGGAGAGGTTGCAGGAAGGTGAACCAGATAAGGAGTAACTTATGCCCAACATCGTCATCATCGGTTCCGGCCCGGCCGGCGTGTCAGCCGCTCTGTACACGGCCCGCGCAGGGGTCGAAACGACCGTTCTCACCAAAGGGCCCGGCGCACTGGACCGCGCCGCGCACATCCAGAACTACTACGGCTTTGCCGAACCCATCTCCGGTGCCGAATTGGAACGCCGGGGCATCGAAGGGGCCAGAGCGCTGGGGGTGCAGTTCGTTACCACCGAGGCCGTGGGCCTGACTTACACCGACAAGCTCACCGTCGAGACGCTGGCGGGCGAGTTCCCCGCCGATGCCGTCATCCTGGCCACCGGCGCTTCCCGCGCCGCGCCGAAGATCCCCGGTCTGGCAGGGCTGGAAGGCCATGGCGTGAGCTGCTGCGCCACCTGCGACGCCTTTTTCTACCGGGGAAAGGATGTGGCGGTGCTGGGCAGCGGCGAATATGCCCTGCATGAGGTACAGGCCCTTCTGCCAGTGGTAAAGAGCGTCACCCTCCTGACCAACGGGGCCCCGCTGACGGCACAGTTCCCGCCGGAGGTGACAGTCTGCCCCGAAACAGTGGACGCCATCCTCGGCGAACAGACCGTCACCGGTGTGCAACTGAACGGCGGCCGACAGGTGCCCCTGTCCGGCGTGTTCGTGGCGCTGGGCGTGGCGGGCAGCACGGCGCTGGCCCGCAAGCTGGGGGCCGAAGTCGAAGGGAACCGCATCGTCGTGGATGAGAAGATGCAGACCACCCTGCCCGGCCTCTACGCCGCCGGGGACTGCACCGGCGGGCTGCTGCAGGTCGCCAAGGCTGTTTATGAGGGAGCACTTGCAGGCACCGAAGCTGCCAAAGCGGTGCGGAAAGGATAACACCATGTCCGATGTGCAAAACACTCCGATCAACCGGAACTGTCTGGCCTGCGCTTTCCCATTCTGGGACCAGCTCACGCCGGAGGAACAGGCGCAGCTCTGCCGCTTCACCCGGCCGGTGCGCTACCGGAAAGGGGAGCGGGTCCACAGCCCGGTCGAAAACTGCGTGGGCATCCTGTTGCTGCGGTCGGGCCAGCTGCGGGCCTATCTGCTCTCGGAGGATGGGCGGGACATCACGCTCTACCGGCTGTTTCCCGGCGAAGTCTGCATCCTGTCGGCATCCTGCGTGATGGATTCCGTCAACTTTGACCTGTACATTGATGCCGAGGAGGACACCGAGGCCTACTGCATCGGCGCAGGCGTGTTCCGCCAGCTGATGCAGCAGAACGTCCATGTCCGCTGCTACGCCTACCAGATGACCGCCGAGCGCTTCTCCGACACCATGTGGACCATGCAGCAGATCCTGTTCATGAGCGCCGACCGGCGGCTGGCCATCTTCCTCACCGATGAGCTGGCCAAGACCGGCGGCACGGATGTCCGCATGACCCACGACCAGATCGCCCGCTACATGGGCTCCGCCCGCGAGGTCGTCAGCCGCCTGCTGAAATACTTTGCCGGGGAGGGCCTTGTCCGCCTTTACCGCGGCGGCGTCACCGTACTGGACAAAGAACGGCTGAAGCAGATCGCCAACGGCACATAAAACGCATCAAAAAAGGACGTCTCATCCTGCGACGAGACGTCCTTTTTTATCGTTCACAATCTCAGCTCTTACAGCCGGATTCCTCTTCCACGCCGGTGAAATCGCTGGCCTCAGCGATCTTGGTGACGTCGAACTTGCCCGTCTCATCCTTGGGGGCGATGGCGGGGCCGGCCTCCACCGGATTCATGGGTGCTTCCTCGGCCACAGGCTTTTCCTCGGCCGTCTCCGGCTGTGCAGCGGGAGCCTCCGGCTCTTCAGATGCCTTTTCCTCGGATGCCTTCTCGAAGGCCGGGGGCCATGCGTCGCCCGGCTCAGCGGTCCTGGCCTCGCCTTCGGCGTAGGCTTCGGCTGCCTTGGCGGCCTCTGCGGGGTCCTTTTCAGCCTCTTCGGGGAACTCCACCTCTTCGACGTGGAGCGGGCCCTTGTCGTTCAGAATTTTGTCCAGCACCACGATGGCGGCACCGGTGGCGGCGACGGCAGCAGCCGCGCCCAGAACGCGAAACAACGTTTTCATGGTGAGATCCTCCTTGATGTGATTTCAGTGTGCGGATTAAGAGAATGTGACGACATCGTTCAGCGGCTTTTCGGCGGGTTCGACCGAGATGGCGGTCAGCACCGGGCCCTTGCCGCGGTAGATGTTGTGGAACTTGTAATTGACCTTTGCGGTCACAGTGACCCAGGCGCGCTGCTCCAGCGCCTTGTAGCCATCGTAGGAGCAGGGGAAGCCGACGAACTGGATGTCCTGCACACAGCAGGTCATGGCAAAGCGGCCGGGCACGAAGCTGTTCTTTCCTGCGCGGTTGGTCTGGCAGACCTGCGCCAGGAATTTCACGGTCTTGCCCGCGTACTTCTGGGGCTCGTCCTGGCAGTCCATATACCAGATGCCGAAATCGTCGTCGCCGATCTCCACCACCGGCTTGTTCAGGTCGAAGGGGAGGGGATCGGGGATATCATCGTAGGCCACGCTGCCGTCAGCGAACTCATAGGCGATGTCGCACTTGCGGGATGCCTGACGCACCAGCTTGTGCAACTCCTGACGGGCGGCGTCGTTGTTGACGGCCTCGGCGCGGTTGAAGACGATCAGCTCACTGCGGGCGATCTTGTCCAGCAGCAGAGCGCGCATGGAGTTGTCGCGGGCATAGGTGAGGGCCGTGGTGCCGTCGGCCGTGGCGATGCACTGGTAGACGATCCAGTTTTCAGGCAGATTGTTGGCCAGGTCCTGCAGCAGCCACATGCCGTTGTACTCGATGACCACGCGGCCTGCATCTGCTTCCTTGGCCAATTTGGCCAGGTTCTGGGGGTTCAGCTCTGCCTTGTCCTCCAGATTGTAGAGAGTCACGCCGGGGAAGGCGAATTTCTTCTGATTGTATTCCTCTTCGCCCTCTTCGCAGACCAGCAGCAGGGTCTTGTCGCCGGAGTCGAAGTTGGGGTCTTCAAAGGTCTCCTGGATGAATTTGGTCTTTCCGCTTTCGAGGAAGCCCACAAACAGGTAGACCGGGATCTCATTTGCCATAAACGGTTTTCCTCCTCTGTGTTGTCCGGGCTCAGCAGCCGAACAGGCCGGCAATGGCCTTCTCGTCCAGCTTGGAGCCGATGACGACCAGCTTGCCGCCGACGTCTGCGCCGCGGGAACGGACTTCCCACTCGCCGGGCACATAGTCAAACTCCAGCCAGCCGTCTGCGCCGCCGTCCACGATGCCCTTGGAGCGCAGGATCATGCCGTACTTGCCGGTATCCAGCTCGGTCAGCGCATGCTCGATGTCAGACTTTGCGATCTTCTTGGCGGTCTCGACGCCCCAGCTGGTGAAGACCTCATCGGCATCGTGGCCATCGTGATGATGGTGGTGGTGATGACCGCAGCAGCAGTGGCCGCCCTCATCGTGATGATGTTCGTGCTCCTCTTCATCATGGTCGTGATGGTGGTGGCAGCAATGATCGTGATCGTGGTCATCCTCCTCGTCATCGTGATGATGATGGCAGCAGTGGTCATGGTCGTGATCCTCGTCATCGTGGTCGTGATGATGATGCTCATGTTCGTCATCATCGTCATCATCGTCGTCGTGATGGTGATGGCCGCAGCTGCACACGCCGTTCTCATCGTAATGATGATGGTGATGCTCGTGCTCTTCTTCCTCGTCCTCGTGGGCATGCTCCTCGTTGGCCTTGGCTGCCATGGCGATCAGCTCTGCCTTGAAGTCGTCCTTCGTGGACATAGCGTTCAAAATCTGCTCACCGGTCAGGGCATCCCACGCGGTGGTGACGATGGTGGCGGTGGGGTTCTTCTCGCGCAGCATAGCCACCGCCGCAGCGATCTTCTCCTCGCTGGCGGTCTGGGTGCGGCTCAGGATGATGCAGCTTGCATGGCTGATCTGGTCATCGTAGAACTCGCCGAAGTTCTTCATATACATCTTGACCTTGTTCACGTCAGCCACGGTGACAAAGCTGTTCAGCTGCACGTCCAGGTGCTCGGCCACGCCCTCAACGGCGCGGGTCACATCGGACAGCTTGCCCACGCCCGACGGTTCGATGACGATGCGGTCGGGGTGATACTGCTCCACCACCTGCTGCAAGGCGGCGCGGAAATCGCCCACCAGCGAGCAGCAGATGCAGCCGGCGTTCAGCTCGTTGATCTGGATGCCGGACTCCTTCAAAAAGCCGCCGTCGATGCCGATCTCGCCGAACTCGTTCTCGATCAGAACGACCTTCTGGCCCGCAAAGGACTCCTTGATGAGCTTTTTGATGAGGGTGGTCTTACCGGCACCAAGGAAGCCGGAGAAAATATCGATTTTGGTCATAATGCTGTTGCCTCTTTCTTTTTTTCCAAAGTCCGCAAATCGGAACCTTCAAGCAATCCGAGCCGCCGAGTGCTGGCTCAAAAATCTTTACACTCCTATTATAACAAGCCTGTCAATGGGAAACCGCCCTTTTTCATGAGAAAATTGTAACATTTTTTGAAGTTTGCCCGCGTTTTGCGGAAAAGGGCGGTTGCGCGGGGAGGTGGACGGCCCTTCCACACACCAATCCATGAATTGCCGGATGTCCTTGATCTCCATGCCAGCCTTTTTCAGACATTCAATGACCCGGAGCGCTTCAATCTCTTTCTCGCTGAACTTCCGTATGCCGGACTTGCGCTCCATTCCGGGGAAGAGCCCCTGCCCGCCACACCCGCGCAAGAACCAATAAACGCACGAAAGCCCCGGCCGGAGCCGGGGCTTTCTGTTTGCCGCAAATACCTGTTACAGCAGGATGTATTTCAGGATGAACAGAATGGTCAGCACATACATCAGGGGGCTGATCTTCTTCTCCTTGGCCTTGCCGGTGATGACATTCAGCAGGGTCCAGGAGATGACACCAATGGCGATGCCCTCAGAGATGCTGTATGCAGTGGGCATTGCCAGGATGGTCAGGAACGCAGGAATGCCCTCAGCAGGATCGTCGAACTCGATCTTCAGGGCAGAACCCATCATGTAGAAGCCAACGATGATCAGGGCCGGAGCGGTCGCAAAGCTGGGGATGGTCAGGAACAGGGGGCTGAACACCACAGCCAGCAGGAACAGCACACCGGTGGTCATGGAGGTCAGGCCGGTGCGGCCGCCCTCGGTCACGCCGGAAGCGCTCTCGACGAAGGTGGTGGTGGTGGAGGTGCCCAGCACGGCACCGGCGCAGGTGGCGATGGAGTCGGCCATCAGCGCGCCCTTGATATTGGGCAGCTTGCCCTCCTCATCCAGCATGTCGGCCTTGGAAGCAACACCGATCAGGGTGCCCAGGGTATCAAACAGGTCAACGAAGAGGAAGGAGAACATAACGGCGAAGAAGTTCAGGATGCCCACGCCGGAGAAATCGGTCTTGAACACCTGACCAAAGGTCTTGCCCAGAGCAGAGAAATCGAAGCTGATGAAGCTGGTGGGGATGACACTGTACATGCCGGCATCGGGGTTGGGGATGTAGATGCCGGTCAGCTCGCAGAGGATGCCCAGCACCCAGGTGATGAGGATGCCGTACAGGATGCCGCCCTTGACTTTTTTGACCAGCAGGACGGCGGTGATAAGCACGCCCACCAGAGTGAGGATCGCACCCACGCCGATGCTGTGGAAGGTCTCACCCTTAAAGTGCTGATAGGTGACAAGGGTGGAATCGCTGTTCACGATCAGCTTTGCGTTCTGAAGGCCGACGAAAGCAACGAACAGGCCGATGCCCACGCTGACAGCGCTCTTCAGGGTCATGGGGATGGCATTGAAGATGGCCTCACGCACATTGGTCAGGCTCAGCACGATGAAGATGATGCCCTCCACAAAAACGGCCATCAGGGCCAGCTGCCAGCTGTAACCCATGGTCAGGACGACCGTGTAGGAGAAGTAGGCGTTCAGGCCCATGCCGGGAGCCAGAGCGAACGGATAGTTGGCCAGCAGAGCCATCAGGGCAGTGCCGATGAAAGATGCCAGCGAAGTTGCGATCAGGACCGCATTGGCATCCATGCCCGAAGCGGACAGGATGCTGGGATTGACCGCAAGGATGTAGGCCATCGTCATAAAGGTGGTGACACCCGCCATGAGTTCGGTCTTGACATCGGTGTGGTTTTCTTTCAGGTGAAAGATCTTTTCTAACATGAAAGTTCCTCCTGTGTTATAGCAAAAATAAAAACAGCCGCGTGGGAACCGGCGGAAAGAACAGCTCCCATTGTAGCAGAACCGTTCCCACCTGTCCATGGACGAAACACAGAAAATTCACGAAAAGTTCAAACTTTCTTGTATGGGTATGACTTATCCGAAGGCTTTTTGGCGTTTTATGGAAATTTTTACAGAGTGGACATCGAAGATTTCATCAACCTCCGAGATCTTAAAATTTTCCGTCATAATAAAAGCTGCTCACAGGCATATTGCGCGCTTCATGCTGTTCCCGCGTGCTGACCCTTATATACCCATAGTCTGTATTTGATTTGCGATAAAATCGACCTCTTATTCACAAAAAAGCGCCCCCGCTCACTGCGATCTTACTGATATGTACCCCTAATACTGTGTGTCCAGTATTAGGGGTACATATCAGCCCGCCGGTGTGCAAAAAGTGTGCAAGCATCCAGAAAAAAGAAAATCCCACGAGGAATCTTGCGATTCTTCGTGGGATTTTGGTGCGCTCGAGGGAACTCGAATCCCTGGCCCTCTGATTAAAAGAGCCCACCGGGCAAGTCACTCTGATTTTAGAAGTTTCGAGTTTACGTCATTTTTGTGCAAAGCATCGTAATTTTCTGCCCAGTAATTTCTGCACCCTTTGTCGTATTTTGCAAGTCAGAGTGCCCATTGCATCCCTTGAAACCGTGCAAAAACAGTGCAGAAACCGTGCACTTACTCTGGGACAAATAAAAAATGATGATTTTTGATCCATGACTTGGGGGCGATTTGAGTGACCACAAAGGTATATTTGATATATAGGAAGAAGAATGCCCACTCGTCTGAGGAGTTCTCAGGGGAGTGGGCATTTTCACACAAGTGGTTAATATAATTTCGATTATGATAATTCAAATTATATTAAGACGTTCCATGGGCTGTAACAGCTTCACCGCTTGGTTTTCAAAAACCACCTGTTGATAGCGGTGTTACTTCTTCACAAATTGGTATACGCCATATTCTGGTGACGTCACCAATCCATGCTTGATAAGATTCTTGATGATAGAGGATGCACGCGATTTCTGAACGCCATATAGCTGTGCAACGTTTATGCTGCGGAACTGATATTGATACCGATATCTCTTGAAAAGTTCAAGCGTCCGTTCTTTTGTACTTGCAGTCAGCCTAGTATTATCCAGCCTTTTGCAAAGTTCACTCACTTCGGCATCCGTACTCATTCCGTGGAGCACTGTAGAAGTTTCCGCACTTTCCGCAGAGGTTTCCGCACTTTCCGCACCACTTGCCACACTTTCCATACTGACCTGTGCCGGAGTCGCTACACTTCTATTCGGCAGCGTAACGATAAAGAAATCTGAATCCGAGTAGAAAGTCGGCTTCTGAGCCAATTCCACATAAGAGTTCAGGATGCGGTCAATGCCGCTGCCACGGCGCTCCATAAAGCCGAGTCGTGAGAACACGTCTGAAATAACCTGATTGCGCCGCATAGACGGAATGTGCCGGATATCCATGTCCTGCACCCTGCGGCCATTCATCATACCGCCCGGTGAAGTGATCTCCAGCCGATCATCGAACACTTCTACATGAATCTCCGAACCAAGAATCTGATAATTCCGATGGATCAGCGCATTGACCAGCACCTCACGAACGGCTTTATACGGGTAGTCACTGCGTTCTTCACGGGTCATACCACGGATACTCCACGGGTTTTTGCTGTTGTTGCGAACAAAATCTTCCGCATTTTGCAGCAGCGTGATCAGACTTGCACCTTGAAATTCCTTGTCATCCAGAGCATCTTCTTCAATGCTACCCTTATAGTTGCCTTTCCAGCGGGTGCAGAAAATACGGGATTGTTTCAGAACGCCCTGATCGCAGAGTAACAGGCCGCCATTCGTAATCTGTCCATCGTCTGTTACCAATCCTGCGGAGGGCAAGTCTTTTTCGAGGTCGAAATCCTCTTTTTTCAGATTCTTAAACGTTGCGGCCAACAGTGTAAAACTGACATCACCCACTCGATAAGAACTGGGCAGGGCATCAAAGGTCTGGTTCATGCCCTGCAAAATCAATTCGTTCAGTTCCCGTGAAGTGGCTTCTTCGGACTGGTCGCCATGCCGCACATAGGCCGTATGGGAACCGTCAAAGGCATAATAATATGGATACGCCGGGCCGTCCTGTACTTCCAGATCAATGCAGGACTTGCCCTCTATTTCGACCTCCCGCACCCGATAGCGTGGTGTAGGGTCAATGCGGACTTTGATAAGTTCCGTCAATCTGCTTACCACAGCCTGCGGATTTTCCAATCCTACGACCTCGCGCGGCTCATTCTTTACGCCAAAAATCAGGTGTCCGCCCTCGGTATTGGCAAATGCCGACACGGATTTCAGCCAGCTGCGCGGCTTTTTCTCTTCAAGGCGTTCCTTGTAATCCACATGGGAGGCTTCAATGTAATGGTCGAGGGGGAAAGGCATGGTATCACCTGCTCGCTTCTTAATCTTTAGCGTTTGTAAATTCATTATACCTTATTTGAAGGCCAAATTCAAAACTTTTTATCTGTTTAGTACCTGCTGAGCTTTTTCTGCCTGGGCAACGATTGATTTTCCGACCTGATTAGAGTATCATTAAAATGAGTTATTGTATCTTGTCGTTGAAAGTTAATTTTCGCTTTAGTCAGTCGATTGCGGGGACTCTTCTATGAAAATTCTGGATAATATCAACCATACTGTTCGGGAAGATTTACAGGATACTATGCAGAAAGGGAGCCGCGTGTCCATTGCTGCGGCCTGTTTTTCCATTTATGCGTATCAGGAATTAAAGAAACAGTTGGAAGAAATCGCGGAACTTCGCTTTATTTTTACTTCACCGACCTTTGTGCAGGAAAACACGCCAAAAGAGCGGCGAGAGTTCTATATTCCGAAATTGACCCGCGAAAAGAGCCTTTACGGCACAGAATTTGAGGTTCGCTTGCGGAATGAACTCACTCAAAAAGCACTGGCGAAAGAATGTGCCGACTGGGTGCGACGGAAAGTAAAATTTCGTTCCAATGTCAGTGGAGAGCAAATGCCCGGTTTTATGACGGTTGGTGAAAGTTCCTATATGCCAATCAGTGGGTTTACAACGGTCGACCTTGGTTGTGAACGCGGAAACAACGCATACTACCCTGTTCAGCGAACCGAAGCCTTTGAAAACGGCCGTTACTTTTTGTCGCTGTTTGATGAAATCTGGAATGATTCTTCCCGACTTCAGGATGTTACAGACATTGTATTGCAAAGCATCAGCACAGCTTATCGAGAAAACAGCCCGGACTTTATCTATTTCTTCACCCTCTACAATATTTTCAGTGAATTTTTGGAGGATGTGTCAGAAGATAATCTCCCAAATGAAGCTACAGGCTTCAAGCAGAGTAAAATCTGGAATATGCTCTATGATTTTCAGCGAGATGCAGCGTTGGCCATTATCCACAAGCTGGAACAGTATAACGGCTGCATTCTTGCAGACAGCGTGGGCCTTGGCAAGACGTTCACTGCACTGGCTGTAATCAAGTACTATGAAAATCGCAACAAATCCGTTTTGGTACTCTGTCCCAAAAAGTTGGCAGCAAACTGGAACATCTATAAAGGCAACTACGTCAACAATCCACTGGTAGAAGACCGTTTCCGTTACGATGTGTTGTACCATACAGATTTGAGCCGTTCCGGCGGAACCTCTAACGGTATTGACCTTGCTGCACTTAACTGGGGGAACTTTGACCTTGTTGTGATTGACGAAAGCCACAATTTCCGCAATGGCAGTAATACCTCTACTGATGAGAAAGAAAACCGCTACACAAAATTGATGAATCGCGTGATTCGTTCTGGGGTGCGCACCAAGGTGCTGATGCTTTCGGCAACACCCGTAAATAATCGTTTTGTGGATTTGAAAAACCAGCTTGCGCTTGCCTATGAGGGAGATGCCGGAAAAATCAATGAAAAGCTGAATACTTCGTCTCCGATTGATGAAATTTTCCGGCAGGCGCAAAAGGCTTTCAATACATGGAGCAAGCTTCCTGTCACAGAGCGTACCACAAATGCGCTGCTTGCGGCACTGGACTTCGATTTCTTTGAGGTGCTGGACAGTGTGACGATTGCACGTTCTCGCCGACATATCGAAAAATACTATAATATTTCTGATGTTGGTACTTTCCCGGAACGGTTGAAGCCAATCTCTGTGCAGCCATGCCTGACAAGCCTTGATAATGCAATCAACTACCAACAGATTTATAGTGTACTGGATTCGCTGACGCTGCACATTTACACACCAACCAGCTTTATTCTGTCCTCTCGGATCTCCAAATACATCGACCCCAGCCAGCATGGAAAGGGACTGACACAGGCAGGCCGTGAAGAGGGAATCCGCCGTCTGATGAGCATTAACCTGCTCAAACGGCTGGAAAGTTCTGTTTATGCGTTCCGGCTGACGATTGACCGAATCAGTAAACTGATTGAAGATACCATGCAATCGGTACGTTCATATCAAAATGGCAGCCGTGTGCTGGAGCTGAACGACATTTCCGATGCACCCGATTGGGACGATGATGACCAGAACAACGACATTTTTACAGTCGGCCGCAAAGTAAAGATTGATCTTGCGGATATGGATCATGTTTCGTGGCTGCATGATCTGGAAAAGGATGCTGAAAATCTGGAGCTTCTTTCCCTGATGGTGCAGGATATCACCCCTGCATACGATGCCAAGCTGCAAGAATTGCTGCGCCTGATTGACGAAAAGCAAAGGCATCCCATCAATCCCGGCAACCGGAAAATCATTATTTTTACTGCGTTTTCAGATACTGCTGACTATCTGTATCAGAATATTTCCGGCTATGTAAAGCAAGCGTTTGGGCTGAACACTGCCGAAATCACCGGCAGCGTGGATGGTAAAACAACCATTCCCAAACTCAGTGGTGATCTGAATACAGTTCTCACCTGCTTTTCGCCCATTTCCAAGCGGCGGGACAGCCTGCCGAACGCAAATCAGGCGGATATTGATTTGTTGATCGCCACCGACTGCATTTCCGAAGGTCAGAACTTGCAGGACTGTGATTATCTGATCAACTATGATATTCACTGGAATCCTGTGCGCATTATCCAGCGTTTTGGCCGCATTGACCGCATCGGAAGCCAGAATTGCTGTATCCAGTTGGTCAACTTCTGGCCGGATGTGGATTTGGATGAGTACATCAACCTGAAAGGCCGCGTGGAAACCAGAATGAAGCTGACGGTCATGACTTCCACAGGGGATGATAACCTCATCAGCCCGGAAGAAAAAGGCGATTTGGAATATCGCAGTGCACAGCTCAAACGGTTGAAAAACGAGGTGGTCGATCTGGAAGAAATGTCGGGCGGCATTTCCATTATGGACTTGGGATTGAACGAGTTCCGGCTGGACTTGCTGGACTATATGAAGAAACACGATGATGTGGAGCATACGCCGCTTGGGATGCACGCAATTGTTGCATCTACGCCCGATGCACCTCCGGGTGTGATCTTTGTTCTGAAAAACATCAACAATGAGATCAATGTGGATCAGCAAAACCGTCTGCATCCATTCTACATGGTTTATATTGGGCAGGATGGCTCGACTGTCTGCGATTATCTTTCTCCGAAAGAGCTGCTGGATCGTCTGCGGCTGCTCTGCAAAGGCAAAACCGAACCCGACCAGAGCCTTTGCCAACAGTTCAATCAGGCCACGGACGATGGAAAGAATATGTCGGCCTATTCTGAATTGTTGAGCGAGGCCATCCGTTCCATTCTGGATGCAAAGGAAGAGAGTGACATTGACAGTCTGTTCAAGATGGGCGGTACGACGGCCCTGCTTTCTTCGATTTCCGGGCTGGATGACTTTGAACTGATTTGCTTCCTTGTGGTACAATAAGAGGTGAGATCAATGCTGGGCTTTCCACCCTCCACGGAGTTTAACAAACGGATTCCGAAACAGAAGTTCTATGAAAACGCTGCCGTTCCAGCGGCAGTCAAGCGATTGTTTGCAGACCAGCTGCGCTGTATCTACTGGCGCAACAAGCTGGCAGTGTCCACCTTGAATCTCACTGCCGGAGAGCGGGTGACAGAGATCGAGATTTTCGAGCTGTGTCTGACCGAACCAAAACTGGATGAAGCTGTTCTGCGCCAAATCGACAGTGAAATCCCCTATCACATTCTGTTTGTTCTTTCTTATGAGAATAAGGTGCAGGCTTGGATCGGCTGTAAAGATACATCTGCGAACAGCAGTACCAAGGTAAGCTGTTATCTGCATACAGACTGGATGCCAGAAACAGAATTGTCCCTTACGATAAGCGGTCTGAGTTTAGATGCAGTTTACGATGGACTGGTGCGGCAGATTGCCCGATTGCAGGGTGAGAGCTGGAACGCCGCATACAGCATTGCGGAGAACCTCCAGCGCTCTGCGGAACGTGAAAAACTGCAAAAGCAGATTGCGGCGTTGGAGAATAAGATTCGGAAAGAAAAACAGTTCAATCGTCAGGTAGAGATGAACGCAGAACTGAAACGACTAAAAAAGGATCTGGAACAACTTACAAAGGAGGATTTATAAGATGGATAACAGTCTTTCATCGGTTTATACCGCCGCTGAAATAGCAGATATGCGGTCAACTATTGATGATATTCAGAAAATTTTGCAAACAATTCCATTCGATGAAGATGTTGCTCGCCAAAAGGTTTATGAAATAAACGCAAAGCATCCAGATAATAAAATGATTTGGAACTTGTTTCATGCAAACATTCCTTCTGGGATTTCGATTCAACAAGCATCAAAAGAAAATCTATACCAAGATTTGCAGTGGAAAGAATTTTATCTTGAAGCGAAAATTCTTGGAAAGTCCGTTGATGAAATGCGAAAGGATTTACAGAATCAGTGAAAGAACGTATACGAAGGCATTGGGAAAGAAACAAGTGGATTTATCTGTTGGCCGGGATAAGCATTTTGTTTGCAATTATCGTCCAATGTCTTTTTAGCAAGTCGGCTTCCAGTGAAATATTTCATGCAAAATGGGGTGCAGGCGATATTTTAACCTATGCCAGTACAGTAGCCCTTGGTTTGCTGGCTGTTTGGCAAAACCAGAAGATCAAAGAGGAAAGCGACAGAAATCAATTATATCAAAACCTGTTAGCAGCCAAGAATAGCGATGATGCAATTGTCACACGAATCATTGATGACAAAACACAGCGCGTTCAACGAATACGTTCCGAATTTATAGAATTTGAGCATTTATGTAACACGGGAACCATTGCGTCTATTTGCACATGTACAGATTCCAAGGGAATCATGATAACCCGCTTATGCGAGCATCAGTTGAAATTGATTTCCCTGCAAGAATTGTTAATTGCTGATCTTTCTGGAAATGTAGGTGTCGACGGCAGCAAAGTGATTCCGCTTATAAAAAAGTTGACTAGGCTCGCCAACGAACAGATTACAGAATACACAGGCGGTATAGATGCCCAAGAAAATCATAGTGATATATATCAAAAAGTTTACGTTCAATATATTGATGAACGAACACATTACTTGTTATTTTGCGAAGGGCTGATTGGCTCAATTTTATATGACGGATTAAGTTTAATGGATTTAAGAGAAATTGCAAAAAAATCCATTCAAGAAATTGTGGAGGATAAAAATGTCAAACAAACTTCCCCTTCAGACCCCCAACCTGACAGCCCAGAACATTGATAAAATTGCCGCGCTCTTCCCCAACTGCATCACGGAAATGCTGGATGAGGAAAAGAGTACCCCCGACCGCAAGGTTTACAAGCGCGGTATCAACTTTGAACTGCTGAAGCAGATGCTCTCGCCGGACGTTGTGGACGGAGATGAAGCATACGAGTTTACATGGGTGGGCAAAAAGGCATCCATTGTAGAAGCCAACAAGCCCATCCGCAAAACCCTGCGCCCCTGCCCGGAAGAAAGCAAGAACTGGGATGATACCGAGAATCTCTACATTGAGGGTGACAATCTGGAAGTGCTCAAGCTGTTACAGGAGAGCTATCTGGGCAAGGTTAAAATGATCTACATTGACCCGCCGTATAATACGGGCAACGATTTTATCTATGCAGACGATTTCATGCGTTCACAGGATGAAGAAAACCGTCAGATGGGGATGTATGACGAGGACGAAAATCGGCTGTTCAAGAACAATGACAGCAATGGGCGTTTCCACTCCGACTGGTGCAGCATGATGTATTCCCGGCTGATGCTGGCACGGAATCTGTTGACAGATGATGGTGCTATTTTGATTAGCATTGATGATTTTGAACAAGATCATTTACGCTCTTTATGTGATGAGATTTTCGGACGATCAAATTACATTGATACGCTAATTTGGAAAAAACGTTATGGCGGCGGTGCAAAAGAAAAATATTTTGTTTCATTACACGAGTATGTTCTTGTATATTGCAAGAATATCAATAGTATCGGAGAATTATTTGTCCCGCTTACAAATGAATCGGCTGAGCGCTATTACTCAAAAAGAGATGAGAAATTTGAAACGCGTGGCGGCTACAGAACTCATCCATTAGAAGCAGGAAAAGCAATGGACTCTCGCCCGAACCTAGTATACCCTATTCCAGCACCTGACGGAACCGAAATATGGCCTAAGCGTCAATGGCTTTGGAGTAAGGAGCGCACATATGAAGCACTGAAAAACAACGAATTAGAAATCACCTCTGGAAAAGAAGGCTGGGTTGTATCGTCAAAACAATATCTGAGAGATTCGGATGGTAGTATTCGTCCAGCAAAGATGCTTTCTATAATAGATGATATTTATACTCAGCATGGAACAAATGAAATGATCCAGATCTTTGGAAATGCTAAAATTTTTTCTTATCCAAAACCATCTGAATTTATAAAAAAACTGGTTTCGGTTATGACTTCCGGAAATGATGATATCGTTCTTGATTTTTTCTCCGGGTCTGCTTCTACTGCTCATGCAGTAATGAGCCTAAATGCGGAAGATAACAAACATCGCAAATTTATTATGGTACAGTTACCCGAACCTTGTGATGAAAAGAGCGAAGCCTACAAAGCAGGCTATAAGACTATTTGCGATATTGGCAAAGAGCGTATCCGCAGAGCTGGAGATAAACTTTATGAAACATTGAAAACAAGCGGAAAAGATTTCCAGCACATTGCGAAAAACATCAATACTGCACCTAGAAAAACATTCGCATCAGATGATGGACAGACTTCTTTTGAAGTTCCGATTATTCCTGCTCGTTGGGGCAAAGCAGATGAAACTGCTGAAAATCAAAAGTTAGCGGATGGTCTGGACATTGGCTTCCGTGTTTTCAAGCTGGACGATACCAATATGAAGGACGTCTATTATTCTGCCGAAGAATACTCCCAGACCGACCTCGAAGATTTGGAAAGCAACATCAAGGAGGACCGCACCGACCTTGATTTACTCTTTGGCTGTCTGCTGGATTGGGGACTGCCGCTGTCCATGCCGTATCGGTCTGAGAAAATCGGCAACTGTACCGTCCACACCTACGCACCCGGCGATGCTGCGCTGAATGTTCCCGATGCCCTGATTGCCTGCTTTGACAGCAATGTGCCGGAAAATGTTATCAAGGAAATCGCCAAGCGCAAGCCGCGCCGTGCAGTGTTCCGGGATTCTTCCTTTGCCAGCAGCCCGGAAAAGATCAACGTGTTTGAGATTTTCAAGCTGTATGCGCCGGATACCGATGTCAAGGTGATTTGAGGGAGAACAGCAGATGAAACTTCAATTCAAACACCAGAAATTTCAGGCAGATGCCGCAAAAGCCGTGGTGGACGTCTTTGCGGGCCAGCCCTACCTGACTACGAATTACCGCATCGACAACGGCAGCGGCATTTACCAGACTGATATGGAAACAAGCTTCACAGGCTGGCGCAATGAACATATTGTACCAGAGCTGAACGACAGTATTATTCTGGAGCACCTGCAAAAAATCCAGCGCACCAACCAGATTGAACCATCCAAGCAGTTGGAGGGACACTATAACCTTACCATTGAGATGGAAACAGGTGTCGGCAAAACCTACACCTATATCAAGACCATGTATGAGCTGAACAAGCATTACGGCTGGAGTAAGTTTATCGTGGTCGTGCCCAGTGTTGCCATCCGTGAGGGTGTGTATAAATCGTTTGAGGTCACACAGGATCACTTTGCAGAAGAGTACGGCAAGAAGATCCGCTTCTTTATCTACAACTCCGCGCAGTTGACGGAAATTGACCGCTTTGCCTCGGATAGTTCCATCAATGTCATGATCATCAATTCGCAGGCGTTCAATGCCAAAGGCAAAGATGCCCGCCGTATTTATATGAAGCTGGACGAGTTCCGTTCCCGTCGGCCCATTGACATTATTGCAAAGACAAACCCGATCCTGATTATTGATGAACCGCAGTCGGTGGAGGGCAAGCAGACCAAAGAGCGAATGAAAGAGTTCAACCCGATGATCACCCTGCGCTACTCGGCTACCCACCGCGCGGACAGCATCTACAACATGGTCTACCGGCTGGATGCAATGGAAGCCTATAATAAGCGTCTGGTTAAGAAAATCGTGGTCAAAGGCATTACGGAATCCGGCAGTACCGCTACGGATGGGTTTGTCTATCTGGAAAGCATCAATCTTTCCAAGGCAGACCCTACGGCAACGATCCAGTTCGACTGCAGGGGAAAAGCCGGGCTGCGCAAAGTAACGCGCACCGTTGGGTTGAAATTCAACCTCTATGACCACTCCGGCAATCTGGACGAATACAAGGATGGCTATGTGGTGAAAGAGATTGATGGCCGTGATAACCACATTGAATTTCTGAATGGTGTCCGATTGTTTGCCGGAGATGTGGTCGGCAAGGTGGATGAGGACCAGCTGCGCCGCATCCAGATTCGGGAAACGATTCTTTCGCATCTTGAGCGGGAACGTCAGCTGTTCCACAAGGGTATTAAAGTGCTGAGCCTGTTCTTTATTGATGAAGTGGACAAATACAAGTGCTACGATGCCGCTGGCCAGCCCTATAACGGCATTTATGCAGAGATGTTTGAGCAGGAGTACGAAGATATTGTCGGCCAGATGCAGCTTTCGCTGGGCGAGGATGATTACATCCGCTACCTGAAAGCAATTTCTGCACACGATACCCATGCGGGTTATTTTTCGGTGGATAAGAAAGGCCATTTTGTCAATCAGGTTGCAGGCGATGACAAGCGGGAGAAAACCTCCAATGACATCAGTGCCTATGACCTGATTATGAAAAACAAGGAGCTTCTTCTTGACCGGGACCCCAAGCGTTCCCCCGTACGCTTTATCTTCTCACACTCTGCCCTCCGGGAAGGATGGGATAACCCGAACGTGTTCCAGATCTGCACCCTGAAACAGAGCAGCAGTGAAGTCCGCAAACGGCAGGAGGTTGGCCGCGGCCTGCGTCTGTGCGTCAACCAGAACGGCGAACGTATGGATGCGAATGTTCTGGGCAACGATGTGCATAACATCAACATCCTGACTGTCATCGCCAGCGAAAGTTATGACAGCTTCGCCAAAGGCCTGCAAAGCGAACTGGCCGAAGCAGTTGCGAACCGCCCCAGAAAGGTGGATGCCGCCCTGTTTGTTGGCAGAGTTCTTACGGACGCAAACGGCAACGAACAGATCGTGGATACTGACACCGCCGCTGCCATCTATTTTGATCTGGTCCAGAATGGCTATGTGGACCGCCATGGTGCGCTGACGGACAAGTACTATGCCGACCATGCAAACCATGCGGTGCAGGTGGCAGAAGAAGTTGCAGACTGTGCAGCATCGGTCATTGACCTGCTGGACTCTGTTTACAGCGATAAGGTCATGCTGCCTGAAAATGCACGTTCCAACAATGTGGAGTTGAAAATCGACCCGGACAAGCTGGCCATGCCGGAGTTCAAGGCCCTTTGGAACAAAATCAGCCCGAAATCGGTTTATGTGGTGGATTTTGACACAGATGAACTGGTGCAAAAGTCCATTCGCTCGCTCAACCGCAATCTGAACGTATCAAAGATTTACTTCAAAGTAGAATCCGGTGAAATGACGGAGATCAAATCCAAGGATTCTCTGTTAGATGGCTCTGCTTTCGCAAAAGCGGATCAGCATAAATATGACCCACAGACCAAAATTCACGCCAGTCAGAGCGTCAAGTATGACCTGATTGGCAAGCTGGTGGCTGAAACCAAGCTGACCCGCAAGGCGATTGTACAGATTCTGGTTGGCATTGAAAAAGCAGTATTCGATCAGTTCAAGGATAACCCGGAAGAGTTCATCCTGAAAGCAGCTGCCCTCATCAATGACGAAAAGGCAACGGCCATCATCCAGCATATCACCTACAATATTCTGGATGAACATTACGATACGGACATTTTCACTGAGCCGACCTTGAAGGGAAAACTCGGTACGAACGTCATGAAAGTACAGCGGCATCTGTATGACCATTTGATTTACGATTCAAGCAATGAGCGTGATTTTGCCGCCGACCTCGATACGAACCGTGATGTGGCAGTCTATGTAAAGCTGCCAGATGGATTCTATATTTCCACACCTGTTGGAAAATACAATCCCGACTGGGCGATTGCGTTCTATGAGGGCACAGTCAAGCACATCTACTTTGTTGCTGAAACCAAAGGCACATTGGATTCCATGAAGCTCAATCACATCACCCCGGTAGAACAGGCGAAAATTGATTGTGCCCGTGCACATTTCAAGGCACTGAACGATGAAAACGTGGTATACGATGTGGTGAGTGACTATCAGACATTGCTGAACGCAGTTATGAAATAATAAACCAAAAGAAATAATACGGTGCTGCTGTGCAGCATTCCCCAAAACGGTAAGGTTCTATTGTGAACTTTGCCGTTTTTCTTTTTGTCCAAAATTGTATTCCAAAGCGGTCCTATAGATTCATATTGGTGTAAGAAGTTTTCCAAACAAAATTTGAAAATCAGGTTGCCAAACACCCGTTTTAGAATGCTATAGGTGTAGGAACCACTTTCAAAAACAGTTTTGCTCGCATTTTTTGAAAGCCCTCGACTTCTTGCAACACAGCATCGCACCTTGACAACAACATGATCGGCTGCAAGTTAATATGCTTTTTCGGAGAAGTGCCGCCACGACAAGAGCGCACCAAGAAGAAGCCATACGCCGGAGGAAATCGGGCAGGAACAGCTTGCGGGCAGACCGACACCGAAGAAGAGCCGGGCAAGCTGGCAGAGAGGACTTCGCAAAGTCTTGTCTGTCAGGTTGTTCGGCGCAAGAGTGCAGAGAGGTGCGGGTCGCCTGCGGCGACCTCAAAAGGCCACTGGCCTTTTGAAGCACCGACCGAGCCGACAGGCGAGACCAGCTCTTTGCGCGGGTCAAGGGCGGCAGCCTTGCCCAGTGGATGTGATGCCCTGCGTCATATCCTACTGGGTATTATCTGGCGCATAGCAGGCGGCAGATTTGCAGCTCCGCTGCACCGCGTTGCCCCTACCCCGCGCACGGCGCTCTCTGCGTGACCCCAGAAAGGAGAGATGGTCGCTGAAACTGACCCGACACAATGGCCGCGCCGGAAAGCACGGCACTTATAACCCAAAGCACAATGACCGCAGTTTTGAAATTGCCAACAGCGAGCATATCGACCCGGAACGTGTCCAGCAAAACATTTATTGGGATTGTTATAACGGCATCCGCTCTGCTCTGCAGCCCAAGAGTGAGGAAAGTCTGGCCGACACTTTTGAAGAAGTCGAAAAGCTCTACTACAAACTCCATTACACCAACTTCACCGAAAGACAGAATGAGCGCAACGCCAAAATTCGGCATACCGAGCGAAACCGCTCCACCGAAGATTTGCTTACCAGCAAGAAAACCTGCCCCGAAGAAAGCATCTATCAGCTTGGAACGCTGGAGAGCCACGCTTCGCCCAAAGAACTTTTTCAAATCGCCACAGAATTTATGGATGAGTTCCATGAGCATTTCGGCAAACACGTTCACATTCTGGATTGGGCCTTGCATCTGGATGAAGGTACGCCGCACATCCACGAACGCCATGTGTTTGACTGTGAAAATAAGTATGGAGAGATTGCTCCGCAGCAGGAAAAGGCATTGGAAGCACTGGGTTTTGAACTACCAAAACCAGACAAGCCCCTTGGTCGCTACAACAATCGTAAGATCACATTCGACGCAGCCTGCCGCACGATGCTATTCGAGATTGCCAAACGCCACGGCTTGGAACTGGACGAAGTGCCGGAATACGGCGGACGAGCTTATCTGGAAAAGCAGGATTACATTCTGAAAAAGCAAAATGAACGGATCGCAGAACAGAAGAAAGAACTGCAAGAACAAAGTATTCAATATGTCGGATTGCTGGAAGATTGCCGTAACCAGCGAGATGAATATGCTGAACTATTCAATCAGGCGATAAGGCAATCTGAAGAGATTTCGAAAAACAATGAAAAAATTAAAAGCCAGGAGAACGAATTAGAAGAGCTGTTTTCGCAATGGGTAGATGTAAACGATTTGTTTAATGATGCGGTAAATGGTTCTTATGACCAAGCGATCCTTGCGGTTTCCGATGTTGGATTAAACAAAGCATTACAGGAAGCTGTAAATGAAATTGATCAACATTTGGAATGGTTAATGGAACCAGAACGAATTGCAGACTTCCGCACCAGAAAATATGCAGAAGAACAAATACTCTGCCTGCGGAAAAATATCATTGGGGCAATCAAGAGCCTTCTTTCAAGAGGAACGCAGTTCTTCTATATCCCAGAGGTGAAAAAAGCGGCCATGGAGCAAATCAAAGAAAATACTCGTCCGTCTGTTCTACAAAAGCTGCATCGGCGGCAGGAAGAAATCAATCAGCGTGAGCAGACATGCACCAAACCAAAGAAGCGCAGTCATGGCATAGAACTGTAAAGGAGGAAAATCTTCAAGAACAACAATTTATTTGAAATCGTAAAGCTGAATATCACCACCCGGCAGGCCGCAGAAGCCTATGGCTTTCGTCCAAACCGCAGCAGCATGATTTGCTGTCCATTCCATGCAGACCGCAATCCCAGCATGAAAGTGGATTTTCGATTTCACTGTTTTGGCTGTGGAGCGGATGGCGATGTGATAGACTTCACCGCAAAACTGTTTCAACTTTCTCTGCGGCAGGCGGCTGAAAAGCTGGCTATAGATTTTGGACTTTCTGCAACAGGAAATTTTCCACGATTCCTCTGCAAACCCGTGGAAAAGCCACTAAGCCCGAAAGAACAACTTTACAAAATCTTGTGCAGCTATCGTTCTCTGCTAGCAAATTGGCGCATGGCCTATGCACCCAAAAATCCAGAAAAACCCCTGCATCTCTGCTTTGTAGCAAGTCTACACTATGCAGACCGTGTGCAATATCTGCTGGATATTCTTTTGCAGGGAAGCCCACCCGAAAAGCAACAATTACTGAATGGAAAGGAAGTGACCGCCCTTGGAAAAGCAATCAACCAATGCAAGAAAACCGAAGATGCAGCATAGCACACCCGCCCGAAACTGGGTGGGTGACAATGGAAAAATTATTGAACCATTATTCGCAGATTACTTTTTGAGCCTGCACCCCATGCGCTGCTTTCAAGGCAGGCTATTTACGGTAGATGGCATGGTGGAGGATGAAGCTCCGCTGAAGAAGGAAATCTATGAGCAGATTCGCTATTACGCTACCACCAGCGTAGCACGACGTATTGAACATATCATGCAGGCCATCAAGTTGGCCTGCGCATCCGAGCCGCCGGAGATTCAGACAGACCGCATCCATGTCCGAAATGGTACATATTTTGCAGACGGTCACTTTACTCCTGAAAAAGAATACTGCATGAACCGACTGCCCATCGCCTATGTGCCAGAAGCACCAGCACCGACACGCTGGCTGCAATTTCTGAATGAGCTGCTGTACGAAGAAGATATTCCAGCCTTACAAGAATACATCGGCTATTGCCTGCTGCCTGTCACCAAGGCACAGAAAATGCTGCTGATGGTCGGAAAGGGCGGCGAGGGAAAATCCAGAATCGGGCTGATCCTGCGAGAATTGTTCGGCAACAGTATGTACACAGGCAGTCTGCAAAAGGTGGAAACCAACCGCTTTGCCCGTGCAGACTTGGAGTACAAGCTGCTTCTGGTGGACGATGACATGAAAACTGAGGCCCTGCCGCAGACCAACAACATCAAGACCCTTGTTACACTGGAAGATAAAATCGACATTGAGCGCAAGGGCCAGCAGAGTGTGCAGGGTACGCTGTATGTGCGGTTTGCCTGCTTCGGGAATGGCAGCTTACACGCACTCTATGACAAGTCCAACGGTTTCTATCGCCGCCAGCTGCTGCTCACCACTAAGGAAAAACCTGTTGGCCGGGTGGATGATCCTTTCCTCATTGACAAGATGCGAGGTGAAAAAGAGGGTATCCTGCTTTGGGCATTGGAGGGGCTGCATCGGCTGATTCAAAACAATTACCAATTTACCATCAGCGAACGCACCGCCGCGAATCTGAAAGAAGCGATGGAGCAGGGCAACAACATTCTGGGCTTTCTCAAATCTGAGGGATATTTTGAAATTCGGCAGGGGGCCAAGTGCAAATCCACGGATTTCTATAAAGTCTATGAACGCTGGTGTCTGGACAATCTGGAAAAGCCGCTGGCAGCATCAACCTTTATCCACCATCTGAAAGATAACCAGAAAAGTCTGGGCATCGTCTACGATGATAAGTGCATTGGCACAAATCGGGGCTTTCACAATGTAGACGTTGACCTGTTTTTACCCGTTGATGTTCCCAGTCCGTGGGATTAAAAAATAAGAATCAACTTGAAAAAGCCCTGCTCAGCCTGCTCACAGTGCGCAAAAGGTGCAGGATGAGCAGAGTGAGCAGGCGATTTTGAACTTACATCAAAAATAAAACATGGAGGTTTTGCTTATGAACAAATCTCGGCCTGTTGCGACCGAAACTGTGAAATCTTTGAATTATACGAAAAATATCTTGCAGACCATTCCGAATAACGATACAATGGAAGTGGTCACTCAAACCAATGCCGTCAAGTCTCCGACTGACAGCCTGAAAGCCATAACACTGGTGTACACGGTGGAGGAAATTGCGCAGATGCTGGCCATCAGCCTGCGCTCTGCTTACAACCTGTGCAACAGCACTACCGAATTTCGTGTCCTGCGGGTCGGCGGAAGCATCCGCGTCCCGAAAGACAGTTTCGATGCGTGGCTCCGGGCAGCTTGAAAAAGGAGATAACGTATGGCATATATTACGAAACGCGGCAGCTCCTATGGTGTCCGCTATACTTACCAAGATGAGCAGGGAAAAAACTGCAACAAATGGGAAAGTTTTTCCACGAAAGAGGAGGCAACAAATCGCAAGAAACAAATCGAACACGAACTTGCAAACGGAACTTTTCTGATTCCGTCCACCATTACCGTCAAAGAGTTTTTGATGGAGTGGCTTCCCAAGCAATGCAACAAGCACAAATGGGCACCCTGCACCTATCAATCCAATCTGGGAACGGTCCAGAACCTCATTATTCCGTACATCGGCGATATGCAGATGCAAAAGCTCAAGCCCTACCATCTGGAGGACCTGTATGCTACTCTTGGCAAAACGCCCTGCGGCCAGTATTATGAGGGCAAAAAGCAGGTGCTTTCGGAAAAACAGCAGCAGCGGTTTCTCTCCGGCACGACCATCCACGAGGTACACCGCCTGCTGCGGACAGCGTTCCAATATGCGGTGGAGTGGGGTATCCTCATCAAAAGCCCCGTTCCGGTGGACAGCCCTAAAAAGTCAATTCAAGAGCGTGCCATCTGGAATGCAGATGAGATGTGGGCCGCACTTGCCAGCATGGAAGACCCGATTCTGCATCTGGCTGTTCACCTCACACTGGTGGGCGCACTGCGTGAGGGCGAAGTCGCTGGCCTGACTCCGGAAGATCTTGATTTTGAGGGAGCAGACGGCACAGGCACGTTCCGCATCAACAAGTGTATGCAGCGTGTCCAAAAGGCATCGCTGGCAAAAACGGGCAAGGGCTGCATCTTGCAGGAGTTTGAGGATAAGCGTGAGGGCAGCACCACAACGCTGGTGATCAAAAAGACCAAAACAGCATCTTCCAACCGAACCATCTTCATGACAGCCGTGCTGAAAGAGGAACTGAAACACTGGCTAAAGCGTTTGGAAATGGACGAAGCCGTTGAGCCGGAACGCTACCGCAACAGTGGGATGCTCCTGCGCTTGCCCAACGGTCTGGCGGTGGAGCCGATCCTCATCCGCAAGAAGTTCATCAAGTGGCAGGACGAGCACCCGGAGTTCACCCGCATCGTGTTTCACGGCCTGCGGCATTCCAGTGCCACCTACCAACTGATGATCTCCGGCGGTGATGTGAAAGCCGTTCAGGGAACAACAGGTCACGCCAGTGCAAATCTGCTGGTCAACACCTATGCGCACATCCAGCAGGATTCCCGCAAGAAGCTGGGTAAAAGGTTCGAGGAAGGCTTCTACAAGCCGGGAGCAACACTTGTGCAGGCTGCCCCGGTTGAAGCAGAGCCGACCATCTCCGTGTCGGCACTGTTGGAGCTTCTGAAGGACGCAGACCCCTCTGTAAAAGCGCAGCTCCGCTTGGCTTTGCTGACCTGAATTGCAAAAAATAGCACGAATTGCAGAGTAATTCACAGACTTACTCCATCTGACACGAAAAATGCGGACCGTGCAAAAACCGTGCAGAGACCGTGCAAACGGCGTACAAAAAGAAAATCCCACGAGGAATCTTACGATTCTTCGTGGGATTTTGGTGCGCTCGAGGGAACTCGAATCCCTGGCCCTCTGATTAAAAGTCAGATGCTCTACCGGCTGAGCTACGAGCGCATACAGTATTTGTACAATATCAGAAATATTGCCGTATAATATTACCACAACTGCGGCCAAAAAGCAAGGCTTCGCGGCAAAAAACTTTCTTTCACAAAAATGGGCCATGCCGGACGCAAACTTTCCCTTTACAAATCCGGTAAGAATCAGTACAATCAAGTCAAGTATCGTTCACGATGGTCCCGGCCGTGCCGTGCGCCCACAGGCCGCACACAGGCCGCTGCGATAGGAGGTCTTTTTCTGATGAAAATTTCTCGACGGTCCGTACTTCGTTACACAGGTCTGACTGCGGCCTGGCTGACCCTGACCGGCTGCGCCCCCACCGGGAATGCGAGCCTTGGCGGCTGCCTGCCCGGCTGGCTGAAAAAGGTGCTGCGCGTGCCTTCGTCTGACGCCTCTTCGGCCAGCTCCTCGGCTGCGTCTTCGGCAGCCTCTTCGGCAGCGTCCAGCGAGGCCGCTGCATCGTCTGAGCTGGCGGCGTCCTCGCTGCCGGGTGTCGAGCAGCCGGAGGCCGCGGGCAGTGCGCTGCCTGCCTATGACGCCGACCCGCTGACCGGTGAGGCCCGCAGCACCGACGGCCGCATCGTGGGCGTCATGGTCAACAACATCTGCAATTCCGAGCGGCAGAACGCCCGCCCGCAGCGCGGCATCGGTTCGGCCGACCTGCTCATCGAGAGCAAGGTCGAGGGCGGCATCACCCGCTTCTGCGCACTCTATTCCAATGTGAACAACATCCCAGAGATCGGCCCCATCCGCTCCGGCCGCGACCAGTTCCTGCAGCTGCTCATGCCCTGGAATGCACTGTACTACCACGACGGCGAGAGCATCTTCTGCACCCAGTTCATCCACGTGTACAACTACTCCGGCCTGAACATCGGCGGCAAAAATTACTTCAACACGCCGGTCCATCCACATGTGGCCCACCGCATCAAGCGAAATAAGAACGTCGCCTACGAGCACACCGAGTTCACCTCGGCCAAGGAGATCAGGCAGGCGGCTGCTGACGCCGGCATCGGCCTGACCTATCCGTACGAGGGCACCTTCTTCCGCTTTGCCGACTACCGCACCGATGCCGTGAACGACCTGGCGGACGCGCCCTCGGCCCGGAGCATCCTCATCACCCATTCGGCCAGCTATAAGACGAGCTTTGCCTACAACAGCTGGAACCGGAACTATAAGATGTCCATGTACAGCAACCGCACCAAGAAATTCGAGGCCGCGGTGGACGAGCTGACCGGCAAGCAGCTGACCTTCGCGAACGTCGTGGTCTGCTTTGCCAACATCGCCGCCTACGCAGGCGACTCCCACGATGTGCAGGAAGTCCAGTACGTTGAGGGCGGACAGGCCTATCTCTTCACCAGCGGCGGCGTCCAGACGGGCCGCTGGGAGAAGGGTCATCCCACCCATCCCATCCGGCTCTACACCGATGCGGGCGAAGAGATGACCCTGAACCGGGGCAAGACCTACTTCGCTCTTGTGGACAACGATGAGTGGAGCAACTTCAGCTATCAGTAAGACCAGCCCTGCGCTGCGGGGCAGAAGAGGAACAAGATGAAATTTTGGAAGCGGACTGCTTTGTGCCTTGCGCTCTGCGCCGCGCTGCTGACCGGCTGCGTTCCCGCTGCGGACACTGCCTCTTCGGCGGCTCCCACCGACCCGCTCACCGGGCAGGAAGCGCTCTGGCCGGGGCAGCGCCCGGTGGCCGTCACGATCGAGAACGAGACGTCCAGCACCACCCAGTGGGGGCTTTCCTCGGCATCTCTGGTGCTGGAAGCCCTGACCGAGCCCCAGAGCGCCACCAGCCTGTGCCTGGTCTACCCGGCCGTGGATGCCGTGCCGCAGGTCGGCCCGGTGGCCGCCGGGCAGGACCTTTACTGGCGGCTGCTCGTGGGGCAGCAGGTGCTGCCCGTCCAGCGCGGCGGCGGTGCCTTTGACCAGAACTATCTGGACTACTACTCCCTGCGCGCGGTCGATGCGCTGGAAGTGGGCACCAACGCCTTCACCTGCGACACCACCTGGACCAGCCGCCCGCTGTGGCGCACCAGCGGCAATGCGCTGGCCGGGGTGCTGCGCAGCCTGAACATCTCCTCCGCCCTGTCGGAGTCCCGCCTGACCGACGCCGCTTCCAGCGCCGCCGGGGAGAGCGAGAGCGAAGCATCCCCCACCCTGTCCGTCCCGCCGCTGCTGCCCCAGCAGACGGAAGGCAAGCTGCCCGACGCCTCCGCCGCCGATGCCGTCCGCGTTCAGGTCCAGTTCGGTGCGGACAACGCCACCGGCTTTGTTTACGACGCTGACAGCGGCACCTACAAAATGCTCCATGCCGACGGCACCCCCCAGCTGGATGCCAACAACAGCCAGCAGGCCGGTTTTGACAACTTGCTCATCCTGTTCAGCGCCTCTTCCCTGCGGGACGATGGCCTCACGCTGGACTACGACCTGAGCATGGGCGGCGGCGTCTGGCTCAACGGCGGGCATCTGTGGACCCTGACCTGGACTCAAGGCAGCGACTCTACCTTCGCCTTTTATGACGCCGACGGCCGGCCCTTCAACCTGCTGGCCGGCCGGAGCTATCTGGCCCTCGTTTCCAGCCTGACCGGTCAGGAACTCACCGTGACCAATTCCGCCGGGGAAGCCCTGACCGCCGCATCGGCCCCCTGACAGACAGCAAAAATCCCCCGTGCCATGCACGAGGGATCTTTTTTTGTGTCATCTCATTACAGGTCCACGACGCTGCCGACCTCGGCAGGGGTCGTGGGCACCGCGCCCAGCTGGACTTCGTCCATGTCCCGGCGCACCACAAAGTGCATCGTCTGGCCGGAGGCAAAATCGGGCTGGTAGGTCAGCTCCAGCGTGTTCCAGTCCTCCGGCGTCTCGCAGAAGCAGTGGAGCATGGCCCCGCGCCCTGCGGCCAGATTCAGCGTAAAGGCCGAGGCATCCGCCGCGTTCTCGCCATAGAGCGGGGCTGCAAAGCTGCCGCAGCGCACGGGCTGGCCGTCGCAGACGGCCGTTAAGCCGGTGCCCAGGCGGTACAGTTCTTCGGTCGTGGTCATCTCGCGGCTCTGCAGATAGCTCGTGCCCACGGCCAGCGCCTTTGCCGAGAGGTTCTCCACCGACAGATACACCAGGGTGCTGCCCAGTTCCGGCGCGGGGGCATAGCCCAGCAGCTCCACAGCGGCCTTGCCGTCCAGCAGGGCCGGTTCGCCCTCGTAGCAGGGGGCCAGCGCCGCAGCCGAAACACCGGTGAGCAGGGCAGCCGCCAGGCTGACCGCACCAGAGCCGGCACATTTCAGGAACGAGCGGCGGGACAGAGATTGTGACATCGGGGATTCCTCCTAACAGCGGAAAAATAGTTCTCTCTATACAATAGTAAATTCCGGACAGCCTGTCAAGGTCTTTGCCCGGAATTTTACCGTGTATTTACTCGTATGCCTCGTTTTCCTCGGACTCCGCCTGGCCGCGCAGGGTGTCGGCATAGCCGAAGGGCACGATGTCGATGGCCTCCACCAGACGGTCCCGCATCCAGAGCTGAACGTCCGTCTGGACGGTGTAGCCGCAGCCGGGGTCTGCCATCCACTGTTCCGGGTGGCGGGAGGGCAGGGCCCGCTGGCTGAGCATGCTCATGATGACGCCGCCGTGGGTCACGCAGGCCGCCTCGGTAACGTCCATCCGGATCATATACTCAAACAGTTTGAGCAGGGTCTCCGAGCAGCGGGCATGGAACGCTTCGGTCGGCTCCGCACCTTCGGGCACAAAGCCGGAGCCGGGGGTGATCCACTTCTTGAAGTCTTCGTCCTTGACCAGCTCCTTCACGGGGTGGTTCTCAAAGACGCCGAAGCCCGCCTCCCGCAGGTCGTGGACCGAGAACTGATGGGCCGCGTTGGGGAAGAGGATGTTCGCCGTCTCCACAGCGCGCATCAGCGGCGAGGAGAACACGGTGTCCACCTGGGGGTACTCGAACCGCTCCTTCAGGTCGGCCAGCTGGGCGCGGCCTTCGTCGCACAGGGGGATGTCCGTTCCGCTGCCGATGTACAGCCCCTGGAGGTTGCCCGCCGTGATGCCGTGGCGGATCAGATGCAGTTTGAATGTTTTCATGGGTCAAAACACCTCGATTTTCGCAAAGATCGTCTCATTGTGCCCGTTTCTTCACGCCGGGCGCAATTTTCACGATCCCGGCGCGGCACAAAATATATACCAGTTGCCCCTTAGTTTAGCATAGATATGGTAGTCAGAGCAAGAGCTTTGACAAAAATGACGAAATTCGTCAAAAAATTCCGTCATTTTGCTTGCTTTACAAGTCGTTTTCCATTGTGTATAATCAACATGCTGTAAACCAAAAATCAAAGAAGTCTCATTTTTCACTGAGGAGCCAAAGATCATGGAATTCAATCGTATCATCAAGCTGCTGCGCAAGGAGCGCGGCATCACCCAGAAACAGGCAGCGGAAGACCTCGGCGTCTCGCAGGCGCTGCTCTCCCACTACGAAAAGGGTATCCGCGAGTGCGGTCTGGATTTCGTGGTCCGTGTTGCAGATTACTATAATGTGTCCTGCGATTATCTGCTGGGCCGCTCGGCCGAGCGCAACGGCATGATGCTGACCGCCGACGAGCTGCCCAACCCCGACAAGATGAAGGACAACATCTATCACGGCAGTGTGCTGCCCACCATGAACAAAAAGCTGATCTCCAACAGCCTGAACGTGCTGTACGCCAAGATCGGCGAGTGCCACAGCAAGGCGCTGACCACCGAGGTCAGCAGCTACCTGATGATGGCCGTGGCCAAGATGTTCCGTCTGCTCTACTCTGCGGAACCTCACAACGCCCAGAGCCTGTTCAGCGTGGAGGCCCGCCGCTGGCCCGGCTATGCCGATGCCGTGATGCGGATGAACGAAGCCAATGTGGAAGCCCTGCTGGCCGGTGAGGCCGTCGGCGTCGGCGAGGGCGTCAAGGACCCGGCCTGCCTCTCCATGACCACCGAGAGCCTGACGCGGGAGTTCCCGCTCTATACCCCCAGCCTCTTAAATCTGGTCAAGACCAGCGAGACCCGCGTCAAGGGCCTCGGCCCGGAGCAGTAAGCCCCTGTGTGAAACTCGTGTTAATTTTTCCGCAAAAGGCTTGCACTTCCCGGCAAAAGATGTTATAAACGAACCATAGAAGAAAAAGACTATGCCAGTTAAGGAGGCAGTTTTATGTCGAACAAGATTTCCCGCCGCGCTTTTCTGAAGGTCACCGGCGTTTCTGCGCTTGCACTGGGTGCCGCATCCATGCTGGGCGGCTGCCAGTCTTCCAGCGGCTCTGTCGAGGTGAAGGTCGGCGATAAGGTCAGCAACTGGAACAACCTGGGCGTCCAGCTGTCCAGCGTCTTCACGCTGTCCGATGCACCCGATGTGGCTGGCCACCAGTATGTCGCCGTTCTGGTCACGGCTGTCAACCGCTCCAAGACCGACAGCATGGCCATCGGCGCACAGAACATCGCGGAGATCGACGCCGCCTATCCCCTGACCGATGAGGCTTCCCGCGCCGCCAACACCGCCCCCTACTTCCACGCACTGTCCGCTTCCACCACCGACTTCACCGTCACCGTGGACGGCCAGGCTGCCGAGGCCGGCGCTTACGTCTCCCTGTACGACGCTGCCACGGAGAGCTTCTCCGATGTGCCCAGCCTGCCCCCGCAGGGCACCGGCTACATTGAGCTGGTCTGCATGGTGCCCGCCGGCTGGCAGCAGATGACCGTGACCTACAACCCCACCTTCGCATCCGGCAAGAGCATCACCTTCGTGATGAGCGCTTCCGACCTGAAGAACAGCTGACCTTTTGGGACGAAATTTCGTCTCACCTCTGTTTTTTTCGGGTGAGATCTTCTCAAAAAATCTGTGAAAAGCATTGACATCCGCCCGGTTTTCGCCTATTGTATAGGCAAGGCCGTTTTGGCAAAATGATATGTGATCCCATACAAAGGAGGAACCATCATGTCTTTCGCATTTTCCCGCCGCTCGTTCCTGAAATACACTGCCGTCGCCGCTGTCGCCGTTGCCGGTGCAAGCCTGTTCACCGGCTGCAAAATCGATACCAGCGACTCCTACAACGCGCTCCGCACGACGCCCGGTGAGCTCACGGTCCTGCAGGTCACTGCCGCCATGGGCAAGTATGTGGAGGCCAGCAAGAGCTACACCGCACCGGATGTCACCGGTACGACCATTGTCTTCCCCTTTAAGATCACCAATGGCCGCGCCAACCCCATCTATGTGAACCCCAACAACTTCAAGGCCACCGTTCTGGACGCGGAAAACAAGGTCATCGCCAACGCCAAGTATACGGCGTCCAACGGCCTGACCCTGGATGCCTCCCTGTGCGATACCAACCTGAAGAAGGGCGCCTCTGTGTCGGGCAATGTCACCCTGACTCTGAGCGCTGCTCTCGAACCGGGCCAGTCCGTTGTGCTGACCTACTGCCCCGACCTGCAGTACAACGAGTACTCCCTGAACTGGAAGACCCCCCGCGCAAAGGACTGATCTTCCGCAATTGTTCCGCATCTTCCGCCCGGACTGGTTCCGGGCGGTTTTTGTTTGCCCGCGTTCTGGCAAGGTGCCTCAATTTTCCCTCTGATTTTCAGCAGTTTTGTATCTTGTGTACAGGGTGTTTTTCCTTTACAATAAAGTCATGGAAAAGGATGGGAGCGCAGCGGCTCAGAACATGCCGCCGCGCTGTTTGTTTTCCGCCCGGAACCGGAAGTCCGGACTTTTGATGAACAGGAGTGTTGCAGTTATGATCAACATGGTAAAGCTACCCACCAATAAGAGCAGTCTGTTCCTGCGCGTGGCAAAGGGGCATTTTGCCACCAGCCACAGCCATATCAACTATTACATCGACGTGACCACCCAGAAATCCCGTCTGTCCGAGGCCAAGGCCGTGGCAAAGGAGCTGGTGGCTGCCTATCAGCATAGCACCATTGTGGATACCGTCCTCTGCCTGGACGGCACCCAGGTCATCGGCACCTGCCTGGCCAACGAGCTCACGAAAGACGGTTTCGCCAACATGAACGCCCACCAGACCATCTATGTCATCACGCCAGAGTACACCACCGGCAGCCAGATCATCCTGCGCGACAATCTGGCCCCCATGGTCAAGGGCAAGCATGTGCTCATTCTGGCGGCTTCCATCACCACCGGCTACACCGCACAGGCCGCCATCGAGGCTGTCAACTACTACGGCGGCACGGTCGCGGGCCTGTCGGCCATCTTCGCCACCGCCAACGACTGCCTGGGCATCCCGGTCACGTCCATCTTCGACCCGTCCAACCTGCCCGACTACGCCAGCTTCGATTCCCGCGACTGCCCCCTGTGCAAGGCGGGCCAGCGCATCGACGCCCTCGTCAACAGCTTCGGCTATTCCGCCCTGTAAGCTGCCCCCATCGACCTCTTCTGCCCCGCCGCACCGGACACGCTTCTGTTCCCATGCGGCGGGGTTTTCTGCGCGCAAAAATGCCCCCGGAGGGCCTTTCGCAGCGCTCCGGGGGCATCTCGTTGTGCTTTGGCGCACACGACCGGCGTTTTACTCGATCGCAATCAGATTCGGGTTCTCAGGCAAAGCCTTCGTCTGCTGAGGAGCAGGCAGCTC
>ERZ1026890.37-NODE-37-length-97166-cov-118.194396_pt1 | contig 97166 bp, 85 predicted proteins | sample MGYA00380175_ERZ1026890 | MGnify/ENA primary metagenome ERZ1026890 (study PRJEB33269, sample SAMEA4719811) | human gut metagenome | biome: human-associated habitat; feature: organic feature; material: feces | place: Cameroon | collected 2013-10 ...
TCGTAAACTCCTTCCGTTCTCCGTTCTTCTCCAGGATGAAGGTGGTGTCAAACTTAGGTTGCTTGGCTCCCTTCGGAATCTCCATTCCCTTGGCGATGTTGGCGCCGATGTGATAAGGGCGGAAGTCGAACTGCGGAAGATACCACAGGCTCCAGGCGCTCATCACGATGGAGAAGAGGAACGTATAGTTGATGACAATCCATCGGGTTGACCTGGATACCAGCAGCGGCATGTCCATCGGTCTTCTCCAGATGAGGATGGCGATGGCAAGGAGGATGATGTTCTTGACGAACGTCTCCATGTTGCTGAGCACGATGGCATCACCGAAGCAGCCGCAATCCTTCACCGGGTCGGCGATGACGATCCAGAGTGTTATCAGCGTCATCACAGCCATCACGAGCAGGGTAAGCTTGCTCACCAGTCTTCTGCGGATGGCAAAGAGCAGGAAAATGCCGATGGCAAACTCGCACATGGCAAGCAGAACCGACATCACCAGTGTGCTCCACGACGGGAACATCCAGTCGATATGCAGTGCCTCCAGATAGTCGGTTATCTTATATTGAGTGCCCAGCGGGTCTATTCCCTTCACGAATCCCGAGAAGATGAACGTTGCTGCCATGAGCAGTCGCCCGATGTTTACCGCTATCTTCATCGCTATCTTCATCATTTTTCACTCCTCTTGATTATTTCTCACTCCTCTTGATTATTTCTCATTCATCTTGATGGCTCCGAACACGGCATAGTTGATGATGTCCATGTAGTTGGCGTCGATGCCTTCCGAAACGAGGGTAGCGCCTGCGATGTCCTCAATTTCCTTTACACGCTGAATCTTGGTGAGGATGAAGTCGGTATAGCTGCTTACTCTCATCGAGCGCCATGCCTCGTCGTAGTCATGGTTCTTCTTGAGCATCAGCTGCAGTGCTTCCTGGGCATGGTGGTCGTAGAGTTTCATCGCCTCTTCCGGTGTCATATCCACTTCATCCGCGAAAGGCTTTTCCAGCTGGATGAGTCCTACGATACCATAATTAATAAGGGCAATGAACTCGGGGCGGATGCCCTCACCTACCAAAGATTCTTTCTTGATTTCGAGCGAGCGGATTCGCTTCGCCTTGATATAGAGTTGGTCTGTCAGGGAAGAAGGGCGCAAGATTCTCCAAGAGGCTCCGTAATCGTGGAGCTTCTTCTCAAATAATGTCCTGCATTCACTCATGACATCCTTAAACTGCTGTTCTGTTTTCAATAAATCTGCCATAATAATTTCGAAATTCGGTGCAAATTTACGCATTTATTATGAAATAGCCAAATATTTATTTTGTATTTTACATATTTTGCAGTAACTTTGCACCCCGAAAGAAAAAAGAGTATGAGAAATTTGACCAATGCCGAACTGGCACAGATACTGGATAAGGATATTTTTCATAAGATTTCAGAGGCGGCAGACGAGCTGTCTGTGGAATGTTATGTGGTAGGTGGATATGTGCGTGACCTCTTCCTGGAACGACCTTCCAATGATATTGATGTCGTTGTCGTGGGCAGCGGCATTGAGGTGGCTTCCACCTTGAAGAAGATGCTCGGAAAAAAGGCGCATCTCTCAGTGTTCCGCAATTTCGGAACAGCACAGGTAAAGTATAAGGATACAGAAGTGGAGTTCGTGGGAGCCCGAAAGGAGAGCTATAACCGCGATTCCCGCAAACCGATTGTTGAAGATGGAACCTTGGAGGACGACCAGAACCGTCGTGACTTCACCATCAATGCCATGGCGGTGTGCCTGAACAAAGACCGTTTTGGAGAACTCGTCGACCCTTTTGATGGTGTCTATGACTTGGAAGACGGCATCATTGCTACTCCGCTCGACCCGGATGTTACCTTCTCCGACGACCCGCTCCGCATGATGCGCTGTGTGCGCTTTGCCACCCAGCTCAACTTCCAGATAGAGGATGAAACCTACGAGGCACTCTCCCGCAATGCCGACCGACTGAAGATTATCAGCGGCGAGCGCATCTGCGACGAGATGAACAAGATTATGCTCTCCAAGCACCCAAGCATCGGATTTTATTATCTGAAGGATACCGGTCTGCTCGACCTCATCCTGCCCGAACTGGTGGCGATGGATAAGGTGGAAACCCGCAATGGCAGAGCACATAAGAACAATTACGACCATACGATGGAGGTTTTGGAGAATGTGTGCAAGCACAGCGATAACCTCTGGCTCCGCTGGGCGGCACTCTTCCACGACGTCGGCAAACCGAAGAGCAAGCGCTGGGACAACAATATCGGTTGGACGTTCCACAGTCATAATATAATAGGTGCCAAGATGATTCCAGGCATCTTCCGCCGTATGAAGCTTCCGATGGATGCGAAGATGAAGTACGTGCAGAAACTGGTGGAACTCCACATGCGTCCTATCGTGATAGCCGATGAGGAGGTGACGGATAGCGCGGTTCGCCGACTGCTGAACGATGCGGGTGATGACATCAACGACCTGATGACGCTTTGCGAGGCTGATATCACCAGCAAGAACCAGGTGCGCAAGCAGAAGTTCCTGGATAACTTCAAGATGGTGCGCGAGAAGCTGGCAGACTTGCAGGAGCGCGACTACAAGCGATTGCTTCAGCCTTGTATTGACGGCAATGAAATCATGGAGATGTTCCAGCTCAAGCCATGCCGCGAAGTGGGAATCTTGAAGCAGTATCTGAAGGATGCTGTACTGGATAACAGAGTGGCAAACGAGCGGGAACCTTTGATGGAACTTCTGATGAAGAAGGCCCAGGATATGGGCTTGGCTATGGTAGAAAACTTAAATAGAGAATAATTTTTGTTAAATAACGGCTCCTTGCGAGCCGTTATTCATATATTATTAGTAATTTTGCAGCGTTTTAAAACTCAAAATCAGTTTAGAGTTTCCGCCGGAGGGCGGTATGTATATATTAAGGTATGACAAAAATAATAAATTATAATATAAAATAGGTATGAAAATTAAAAACGTTTTGTTCGTTGCAGCAGTTTGTGTACTCGCAACTTTGACATCATGTGGTGGAAGTAAGAAGGGCGGTCTGCCTAACTTCGGCGATGATGAGTTTGCCGTGGCTACCATCGGCACTTCCAGCGCCGCATTGCAGACTACCTATCCTGCTACCATCAAGGGTATTCAGGATGTAGAGGTTCGTCCTAAGGTTTCTGGCTTCATTACTAAGGTTTATGTGCATGAAGGTCAGACTGTTTCAGCTGGTCAGCCATTGTTCGCTATCGATAGCGAGACTTATCAGGCTGCCGTTCGTTCTGCAGCTGCCGCTGTGAATACAGCTAAGGCACAGGCTAATACTGCCAAGTTGACTTACCAGAACAACAAGAAGTTGTATGATAGCAAGATTATCGGTGAATATGAGCTTTCTACCGCAGCCAATGGTTTGGCCACAGCCAAGGCACAGGTGGCTCAGGCAGAGGCTTCTCTGGCTTCAGCTCGCGAGCAGTTGGCTTGGTGCACTGTTACCAGTCCTTCTGCAGGTGTTGTAGGTAGCCTTCCTTTCAAGGTGGGTGCTTTGGTCAGCGCTTCTGGTCAGGCTTTGACTACAGTTTCCAACATCAGCACCATGGAGGTATTCTTCTCACTCTCTGAGTCTCAGATCTTGAGCATGTCTAAGACCAATGGTAGTGTTCAGGCAGCTATCGCAGCGTTCCCAGCTGTTAAGTTACAGTTGGCAGACGGTTCTATCTATAATCATCCAGGTAAGGTAGTCAAGATGAGTGGTGTCATCGATGCTACTTCCGGTTCTATCTCTCTCATCGCTCACTTCGCTAACCCAGAGAAGTTGCTGAAGAGTGGTGGTGCAGGTTCTATCGTGGTTCCTAACGATCATAACAGCGCTATCGTCATCCCTCAGGAGGCTTGCTCTCAGGTTCAGGATAAGATTTTCGTTTACATCGTAACCAAGGATAACAAGGTGAAGTATTCTGAGATCAAGGTAAATCCACAGGATGATGGCAAGAACTATATTGTAACTTCTGGCCTTCATGTTGGCGACCGCATCGTATTGAAGGGTATCACCAAGTTGACCGATGGTCAGCAGATCAAGCCTATCACTCTGGAGCGTTACAATCAGAAGATTGCTGAGGCTGCCAAGTTGGCTGAGTCTCAGGATAACGCTCATGCCTTCGCTACTGCTATGGGCGGAAAGAAGTAATATATAATAAGGTATAAAGAAAAATAGTAAATTATGTCATTTACAAACTTTATAAAGCGCCCGGTACTTTCGACGGTGGTTTCCATCTTCTTCGTCTTGCTGGGTATTATCGGCTTGGTATCGCTGCCTATCGAGCAGTATCCGAATATCGCGCCGCCTACCATCACGGTAACTGCTACCTATACGGGTGCAGATGCCCAGACGGTGTTGAACTCAGTCGTTGCTCCGCTTGAGGAGAGTATCAACGGTGTGGAGAACATGACTTATATGACCTCTTCCGCGTCTAACTCTGGTTTTGCTCAGATCACCGTTTACTTCAAGCAGGGTTCTGACCCTGATATGGCTGCGGTCAATGTACAGAACCGTGTGTCTCAGGCGCAGTCTCTGTTGCCTGCCGAGGTTACCAAGGTGGGTGTCACCGTAACCAAGCGTCAGAGTTCCAACGTTATCATGTTCGCTCTGACCACAGACGATGGCCGTTACGACGACCAGTTTGTTACCAACTACGCCCTGATCAACGTCATTCCTCAGTTGAAGCGTATCAATGGTGTGGGTGATGTGCAGAGCCCTTCTACCCGTAACTACTCTATGCGTATCTGGTTGAAGCCAGAGAAGATGAAGGAGTTCGGACTGGTTCCTTCTGATGTTTCTCAGGCTTTGGCAGAGCAGAATATCGAGGCTGCCCCTGGTAGCTTTGGTGAGAGCTCTGATATGCAGTATGAATATACCTTGCGTTACAAGGGTCGTTTGAAGACTCCATTGGAGTATGAGAACATCCTCATCAAGAGCAATACTTCCGGTCAGACTCTCCGTCTGGGCGAAATTGCCAAGGTTGAGCTGGGTGGTTTGCAGTATAACGTAAACCTGCTCAATGATGGTCAGCCTGCCGTGATGGGTATGGTTCAGCAGATTGCCGGTTCCAACGCTACCCAGATTGCCAGCGACGTGAAGAAAACGCTTGATGAACTGGAGAAGAGTTATCCTCCAGGGTTGAAGAATGTCATCCTGATGGATGTTACCGAGTTCTTGTTCGCATCTATCGAGGAGGTTATCTTCACCTTGATCATCACTCTGGTATTGGTGTTCATCGTAGTGTATATCTTCTTGCAGGACTTCCGTTCTACGCTGATTCCTATGATTGCGGTACCTGTGGCTTTGATCGGTACGTTCCTCTTCCTCTGGATCTTCGGATTCTCCATCAACCTGCTTACGCTGTCAGCCCTGCTGCTGGCGATTGCGATTGTGGTCGATGATGCCATTGTGGTGGTCGAGGCGGTTCACGCCAAGCTCGACCAGGGTTACAAGAGTGCCCTTACTGCAGCTATCGATGCGATGAACGAAATTTCCAGCGCCATCATCTCTATTACATTGGTGATGTCTGCCGTGTTCGTTCCTGTATCATTCATCGGTGGTACTTCCGGTTACTTCTACCGTGAGTTCGGTGTAACCATGGCTGTATCTATCGTTATTTCGGCTATCAATGCGTTGACTCTGTCTCCTGCACTCTGTGCCGTGTTGCTGAAGCCACACGAGGAGGGTCATGAGAAGAAGATGTCTTTCGTGGACCGATTCCACGCTGGATTCAACTATCAGTTTGATAAGATTACCAATAAGTATAAGGGTGGTGTCAAGTGGGTTATCAACCATGGCATCATCGCTGGTAGCCTCGTGGCTGTCAGTATCGTAGGTCTGGTTGCTCTGATGGGTACTACCAAGACGGGTCTGGTGCCTGATGAGGATACCGGTACTATCTTCGCTTGTATCTCTACAGCTCCTGGTACTTCTCAGGAACGTACTGCAGAGGTGGTAAAGCAGGTAGATAAGATGCTGGCTAGCAACCCAGCCATCGCAACCCGTAACGCCATCATGGGTTATAGCTTTATCGGTGGTGCCGGTTCTAACCAGGGTACCATCATCGTGAAGCTGAAGCCATTCGAGGAGCGTCCGGGTGGATTCTTCCACCGTATCAAGGAGGCTTGTACCGGTGGCGGTATTGAGGCGCTGTTTGTCAACCCAATGGAATATACTTCTGTGTTGGGTATGATCTACAAGCAGACTGCTGCCATCAAGGATGCACAGGTTCTTGCCTTTGCTCCACCTATGATTTCCGGTTTCTCTATGCAGAATGGTATTACCATGACCATGCAGGATAAGACCGGTGGCGACTTGAATAAGTTCTTTGATAATGTGAAGAAGTTCCTGGCTGAGTTGAACAAGCGTCCTGAGATTCAGACCGCTCAGACTCAGTACAACCCTAACTATCCTCAGTATATGGTAGATGTGGATGTTGCCAAGACCAAGCAGGCTGGTATCTCTCCATCTTCCGTACTCTCTGTGATGCAGGGTTACCTCGGTGGTCTCTATGCATCTAACTTCAATGCCTACGGTAAGCTCTACCGTGTGATGATTCAGGCTGGTCCTGAGAGCCGTATGCGTCCAGACGATCTGAGCAAGATTTATGTACGTTGTGCAGATGGCACCATGTCTCCAGTAAGCGAGTTCGTGAACTTGAAGAAGGTTTATGGTCCGTCTAATATCACCCGATTCAACCTGTTTACCTCTATGGATGTATCTGTAACTCCTAACAGCGGTTACTCTACCGGTGACGGTATGAAGGCGATTGCTGAGGTTGCCAAGGAGACATTGCCAGAGGGTTACGGCTATGAGTACTCTGGTTTGACCCGTTCTGAGGCTGAATCCAGCAACTCTACAGGTTTGATCTTCGCACTCTGTATCGTATTCGTTTACCTGATCTTGAGTGCCCAGTACGAGAGTTACATCTTGCCTCTGTCTGTGGTATTGTCTATCCCATTCGGTTTGGCAGGTGCGTTCATCTTCACCAACCTCTTCGGTCACTCTAACGATATCTACATGCAGATTTCGTTGATTATGTTGATCGGTCTGTTGGCAAAGAACGCCATCCTGATTGTACAGTTCGCCCTCGAGCGTCGTCGTACGGGTATGGCCATCAAGTACTCAGCTATCCTGGGTGCCGGTGCCCGTCTCCGTCCTATCCTGATGACCTCTCTGGCGATGGTTATCGGTCTGTTGCCTCTGATGTTCGCATCAGGTGTAGGTAAGAATGGTAACCAGACTTTGGGTGCTGCCGCCGTAGGTGGTATGTTGATTGGTACTCTCTGTCAGATCTTCGTGGTTCCTGCTCTCTTCGCAGTCTTCCAGTGGTTGCAGGAGAAGTTCACTCCATTGAAGTTCGAGGATGAGTTGAACGAGGAGGTAGCTGTAGAGTTGGAGCAGTATGCCAATGCCGCTCATCAGCAGAAGGGTATCGAGAAGAAGTAATAACGCAATGTAACTTCAAAGGAAATAATGAAAAAGAATTTAAATATCATCATATTGGGTCTCGCAGCGCTCTCCCTGAGCAGCTGCAAGACTCTCTACGGAAAGTATGAGCGTCCGGATGTGAAGACCAGCGGTATCGTTCGCGATGTAGCTTCTGATACAGATACTTTGGCTGTAAAGGATACTACTACCTTTGCCAACATCCCTTGGCGCAGCGTCTTCACCGACCCTCAGCTCCAGTCGATCATTGAGAAGGGATTGAACAACAATGTCAACCTGCTCAATGCGGCTTTGAACGTGAAGATGGCAGAAGAGCAGTTGAAGTGTGCCAAGTTGGCCTTCGTGCCTTCTTTGACCTTCTCTCCTCAGGGAACTATCTCTTCCTGGGATGGTCAGGCTGCCAACAAGACTTACAGCATGCCTGTCACTGCCAGCTGGATGGTTGACCTCTTCGGCAACCTGCTCTCTCAGAAGCGCAGTGCCCAGATGGCGCTGCTCCAGTTGAAGGACTATCAGGTGTCTGTCAAGACCAACCTCATCGCCAACATCGCCAACATGTATTATACACTGTTGATGCTCGACAAGCAGGTGGAGCTGGTTAACAATATGGAAGGCTTGACCAAGGATACCTGGGAGATGATGAAGGTGCTGAAGGATACCAAGCTTGGTTATCGCGGAACTTCCGTGCAGGCTGCCGAGAGCAACTACTATGCAGTGTTGACCCAGAAGACCGACCTGATGCGTCAGATTCGCGAGACAGAGAACTCCCTGAGTCTTCTCATCGGCGACCAGGCTCATTCTATTGCCCGTGGCAAGCTGGAGACTCAGAGTCTTCCTGCAACATTCTCTACAGGTGTAGGCATCCAGTTGCTCAACAACCGTGCCGATGTTCACGCAGCCGAGATGAATCTGGCTCAGTGCTTCTATGGCATTGAGACTGCCCGCAGCAAGTTCTATCCATCCATCACCATCTCTGGTACAGGTGCTTTCACCAATTCTGCTGGTGCAGGCATCGTGAACCCAGGTAAGTGGTTGCTTTCTGCTGTAGGTTCTTTGGTTCAGCCAATCTTCAGAAATGGTACTATCATTGCCGGATTGAAGGTGGCTAAGATGCAGTATGAGCAGGCTTACAACACCTGGCAGAACACCGTATTGAAGGCTGGTAGCGAGGTGAGCAATGCCCTCGTTCTCTACAACTATTCTGACGAGAAGGGTAAGGTGGAGGCTAAGCGCATCGCCGTACTCGAGCAGAATGTGGAGGATACACGTAAGTTGATGTCAGAGGCTGGCGGTTCTTATCTGGAGGTAATCCAGGCACAGTCATCTCTGCTCAACGTACAGCTCTCTAAGGTAGCTGATGACTTCTACAAGATGCAGGCAGTAGTTAATCTCTACTATGCATTGGGTGGAGGAGCTAAGTAATGTTTAGTGTTAAATGTTAAATGTTAAATTATTATGGCTAGTATAATAAGTCCAAAGGCAGAGGTTTCTCCAAAGGCTAAGATTGGAGACAACTGCAAGATCTACCCATTCGCCTATATCGAGGACGATGTGGTCATCGGCGACAACTGCATTATCTATCCCTTCGTGAGCATCATGAACGGTACTCGCATGGGTAATAATAATAAGGTGTTCCAGGCAGCCGTTATCGCTGCCCTCCCACAGGATTTCAACTTTACCGGTGAGGAGAGTGAGGTAGTGATTGGCGACAACAATACCATCCGTGAGAACGTGGTTATCAACCGTGGTACTCACAAGGGTGGCAAGACCGTTCTGGGTAACAACAACTTCCTGATGGAAGGTGCCCATATCTCTCACGATACAGTTATTGGCAACGGTTGCGTATTCGGTTATGGTACCAAGATTGCAGGCGACTGCGTGATTGGTAATGGTATCATCTACTCAACATCTGTAGTAGAGAATGCCAAGACCCGAGTAGGCGACTTGGCGATGATTCAGGCAGGTACTACCTTCTCTAAGGATGTTCCTCCTTATATCATTGCCGGTGGAAAGCCTGTGAAGTATGCAGGTCCTAACACCATCATCATGGAAGCAGCCGAGGTTACCGAGAAGGTTCGCAAGCACATTGCGAATGCCTACCGACTGGTATTCCATGGTCAGACATCCCTCTTCGATGCCATCAACCAGATCAAGGATCAGGTGCCAGATAGTCCGGAGATTCAGAACATCATCCAGTTCCTGGAGAGTTCAGAGAAGGGTGTCATCACTAAAATGTAATTGGTTTTTAAGATTGAGGTTCTCACCTCGATTTGTTGTTAGTTGTAAAAATTCAAGTCATACCTATTTGAATTTTTCGATATTTAAGAAAGGGCTGGCCGTGAGGTTGGCCCTTTTTCATGTTTGATAGCATGGATGATACAACTATCCCTAATGGAAAAAGATACTATCCCTAATAGAAAAAGATTCTATCCCTAATAGAAATCTCCGTTCATAAGTTTTGAACGCACATTCAAAATCGCTGAACGTACGTTCAAAACTTATGAACGGAGATTCAAAACTTATGAACGGAGATTTCTATTAGACTTAGCAACAATTTCAGTTAATGGTAGCAACAAATTCCTCATGCAGCGAATCTCTCTTCCCTTAATAATTAATTGAATAAATGCAAATAAATGCAATTTTATTTTGTTATCTCTTCGTTTATGTGTACCTTTGCAAACAATTTGGGTAATTATGCCCTTTTCTGTCAGAAATAAATAGAATAGAACATGAGAAAGAAACAATATAAGCCTCGTAATCATCGTGGATTGCAGGTTGTTACTTTGTGTATCAGCACCGCCATGGTGCTTGTTTTGCTGGGCTTGGTCATCTTCTCCGTGCTTATGGGAAGAAACCTCTCGTCTTACGTCAAGGAGAACCTGGTGGTTCAGGTGATGTTGGAGCAGGATATGACCAATCCTGAGGGCTTGCAGATGTGCAAGCGTCTCAAGGCACGTCCTTATGTGAAGGGATTGACCTATATCACCAAGGAGCAGGCTTTGAAGGAGGCTACCCGCGATTTGGGTACCAATCCGAGCGAGTTTGCCGGTGTGAATCCTTTCCAACCTTCCATTGAGATTACAACGCAGGCTGATTATGCCAACAACGACTCCCTGGCTTGGATTTCCAAGGAGTTGAAGGCCTATCCTCGTGTCACCGAGGTAAGTTATCAGCACGACCTGATAGAGCAGGTAAACAATTCGCTTACCAAGATCAGCATCGGACTGCTGATAGTTGCTGCCCTGCTTACTTTCATCTCGTTCTCGCTTATCAACAACACGGTGCGCCTGGGCATCTATGCCCGTCGCTTCTCTATCCATACCATGAAGTTGGTGGGTGCATCGTGGGGTTTCATCCGCAAGCCGTTCCTGGCCAGTGCGATGCTGGTGGGCTTTATCTCGGCACTGATAGCCGATGGATTCCTGGGCGGGTGTCTCTATGCGTGGTCGGTACACGAGCCGGAATTGCTCAATGTGCTCGGTTGGCAGGAACTCGCCATCACCGGTGGTTCCGTCTTCCTCTTTGGTCTCATCATCACAGCCCTCTGTGCCAACATCTCTGTGAACAAGTTCCTGAAGATGAAGGCGGGTGACCTGTATAAAATTTAAACATTAAACATTAAGCATTATATATAATGGATAAGAAGAATTTAGCATTTGACAAGATGAACTTCATTTTGTTGGCCATTGGAATGGCGATTGTCATCATCGGTTTCCTCCTGATGAGTGGTGCAGGCTCTAATGAGCACACTTTCGATACTGATATCTTCAGTACTCGTCGCATTGTGGTGGCACCTACCGTTACGTTGATTGGTTTCCTCTCAATCATCTATGCGATTATTCACAAACCGAAAGAGAATTAAGAGTTTATAGTTAAGAGTTAATAGTTTATAGTTAATATACATATTATAATTAGATTATAATTAGATGGATTTTATTCAGACTATCATTATCTCTATCGTAGAGGGATTGACCGAGTTCTTGCCAGTGTCTAGTACAGGTCACATGATTATTGCCGAAAACTTGTTGGGTGTAGATATCCAGGATAAGTTTGTCAACGCCTTCACTGTCATCATCCAGTTTGGTGCCATTCTTTCTGTCATCTGCCTGTATTGGAAGAGATTCTTCTATCCAGATGCTGTGAAGACAGGAGAGAAGACCTATTGGAAGGCGATGTTCGATTTCTATGCCCGCTTGGTGGTTGGTACACTGCCTGCCGTGGTATTGGGTCTTGCCTTCAATGATTTCATCGAGTCAAACCTGGGCAATGTGCAGCTGGTAGGTTGGATGCTTGTCATTGGCGGTGTGTTCATGCTCTTCTGCGATAAGATTTTCAATAAGGGCAGCGAGCAGACTAAGCTTACTTACAAGCGTGCCCTGACCATCGGTTTCATCCAGTGTATTGCGATGATTCCAGGTGTGTCTCGTTCCATGTCAACCATTGTGGGAGGTATGTCTCAGCGACTCACCCGCAAGGCGGCTGCCGAGTTCTCATTCTTCCTGGCTGTGCCTACCATGTTTGGTGCCACCTGCCTGGAGGTTTACAAACTCATCAGCCATGGTGGCGGTTCGTTGCTCACTCAGGGCAACAATCTGGTTACCTTGCTCCTGGGTTCAGTGGTAGCCTTCATCGTTGCCATCCTCGCCATCAAGTTTTTCATCAATTATGTCACCAAGTACGGTTTCGCAGCTTTCGGCTGGTACCGTATCGTAGTAGGACTCATCATCATCATCTGCGGCCTTTGCGGTGTAGATATGCAGATGGTTGACTAAAATAGGAATATGGATTTCAGAAAAGGAGAAATTATAGCCATCGACAAGCCTTATCGCATGTCGAGCTTCGGAGCCTTGGCGCATGTGCGCTATCTGCTCAGCAAGAAACTCGGTTTTAAGGTGAAGATAGGACATGCCGGTACGCTCGATCCCCTTGCTACTGGCGTACTGGTGCTCTGCACAGGCAAGTGTACCAAGCAGATAGAGCAGTTGCAGACCCATACCAAGGAATATACGGCAACCTTGCAGCTCGGTGCTACCACCGCCAGCTACGACAAGGAGCACAGCGTGAACCACACCTTCCCAACCAAGCACATCACCCGTGAGCTGGTAGAGGAGGTGCTGAAGCAGTTTGTGGGCGAAATTCAGCAGGTGCCACCTACCTATAGTGCCGTGAAGGTGAACGGCGACCGCTCGTATGCTCTCCGCCGTGCAGGCGAAGAAGTGCAGCTGAAGCCAAAGACCGTGAGAGTGGATGAGATAGAGCTCACCGACTATAACGACGCAGAGAAGACCGCCAGCATCCGTGTGGTTTGCGGCAAGGGAACCTACATTCGCTCCCTGGCGCGCGACATCGGCCGTGCCCTGGATAGCGGAGCCTTCCTCACCGCCCTGCGCCGTACCAAGGCAGGCAGTTTCAACGTAGAAACCTGCATCGATTTTGACCATTTCCAGGAATGGCTCGATGCCCAGCCGTTGGAGGATAGCATTGCTGAAAGCCAGCAGGCATCCCAGAAAAAGAATCTTAGTAAATAATCATAGAAAGGAGATAAAAGATATAACATGAAATTATCGCAATTCAACTTCAAGTTGCCAGCTTCTCAGGTGGCACTTTACCCACATAAGGCAAAACGTGTGGTTAAGACAGCTAGTGGTGAACGTGTATTCGAGATTACTCGCCGCGACGAGGCTCGACTGATGGTCATCCACAAGAAGTCGGAAACCATCGAGATGTATAAGACCGATGAAAACGGCAAGGAAATGAAGGATGCCGATGGCAATCCGGTATTCCTGCAGTTCAAGGACATCGTGAACTATTTCGAGGAGGGAGATACCTTCATCTTTAACGATACCAAGGTGTTCCCAGCCCGTCTCTACGGAACCAAGGAGAAGACAGATGCCAAGATTGAGGTGTTCCTGCTCCGTGAGCTCAATCCTGAGATGCGCCTCTGGGATGTACTGGTAGAGCCAGCCCGCAAGATCCGTATCGGCAACAAGCTTTTCTTCGACGATGTAAACGAGATGGTTGCCGAGGTAATCGACAACACCACCAGCCGTGGCCGTACGCTCCGCTTCCTCTATGATGAGGATGGCAAGCACGATGAGTTCAAGCGTTCGCTCTTCGCCCTGGGCGAGGCACCATTGCCACGCTATGTGATTGATGCCCGCGAGAGTCACCATGCCACAGAAGAGGATATGGAAGACTTCCAGTGCGTTTTCGCTGAGAAGGAAGGTGCCGTAACAGCTCCTGCCACAGGTCTTCACTTCTCTCGTGAGCTGATGAAGCGCATGGAAATCAACGGCATCAACGAGGCATACATCACCCTGCACTGCGGATTGGGCAACTTCCACGAGATTGAGGTGGAGGATTTGACCAAGCACAAGATGGATTCAGAGCAGATGATTATCTCTCAGGAGGCTTGCGACCTGGTAAACAGAACCAAGGCAGAGGGTCATCGTGTATGTGCCATCGGTACCAGCGTGATGAAGGCCACAGAGACAGCCGTAGGCACTGATGGTATGATGAAGGCATTCGATGGCTGGACCAACAAGTTCATCTTCCCTCCATACGAATTCGGACTTGCCGACTGTGCCGTTGCCAATTTCTATCATCCGGAGTCAACCCTGATGATGTGTACAGCAGCGTTCGGCGGTTACGACCTGGTGTATGAGGCATACAAGAAGGCTGTGAAGAACGGTTATATGTTTGGTTGCTACGGCGATTCCTTGTTGATACTTCCAGACTAAACCATTTTGAATCATCCTTATGTATCATGTATATTTAAGCCTCGGCACGAATTTGGGCAACCGTAAGCGCAACATTCGCGAGGCGATAGAAAAGATAGGAGAGCAGATTGGCGTGGTAGATCGCCAGTCTGCTCTTTATGAAACCAAGCCATGGGGCTATTCTTCGCCCAACGACTTCATCAACTCCTGCGTGCTGGTTCTCACCACCATGGCACCCCGCCAGGTGCTGGAGGCAACTCAGCGCATAGAGCGAGAGATGGGCAGAACCCTGAAGTCGGTGGATGGTGAATATCACGACCGCATTATCGACATTGATATCCTGATGATTGATGACTTGGTAATCAATGAGCCCGATCTGCATGTTCCCCATCCTTTGATGGAAGAACGTGATTTCGTGATGAAACCGCTGAAGGAGATATTAGATTAAAAAAGTTTATGCAATTGTTTAGCAGTTATCATATACTTTCATGGGCAATCCGGCTCTTGGAGAAGACAATGTGTCTTATTGGGTTGTGAATGACAATGAGGCCAATGGATTCAATACAATTATATTGGATGGTGAGACGGATGGAAGAATACCGCCTATGCAGGCTTTCTTCATCAAGTCGGAAACCGCTCAGCCTACCATCCACTTTGATACAAACATGACGGTGGATAAGGATGTGACCAAGGGTGTTGATATTGCGGGTGAGGAGCAGAATAGCAGAATCAGATTGCAGGTAGGTAAGGGGACTGCGAGCTCTTCGTATCTGATATTGAATGCTGATGCGTCGCAAGAGTTCGATGGTAGGGAGGATACCGAATTGCTCGGAGATGACTTGTTGTCGGATGTACCTGCTGTTTATACGGTGGCTTCATCGCGGGCTGTCATGGTAAACTCGCTGCCGGAAATCTACTATGTTCCGCTGGGTGTTGTGGCTAAGAAGTCTGAGCTGATGAGCTTAAATGTTCAAGGAGCAGGTTCCCTCTCTTCTCCTCTCTATCTCTATGATGCTGCCACCCGGAAGTATCAGGAGATAAAGGATGGCGAGGAAGTGAAGGTGCAGGCAAACGAGCACGGCAGATACTTCCTTACCCAGACGCGCAATGCCACGGGCATCGAAGATGCTGAGGTGGGAGAGAAGAGCGTGAAAATCTATTCTCCAGCCCGGGGATTGATTGTCGTATCCAAGATTGGGGCTCCTTTATTAAATAAGGTGGAGGTTTATACCCTTGATGGAAGACTGGTGGCATCGAGAAAGGCTGAAGGTGCAGCATCTGTCAGCATCCCGGTTTCCTCTTTGTCTTCTTCTTCCTCTTCCTCTTCACAAGGTATATATATCATCAAAGTATCCGTGATGGATACGCATGCTACAATAACAAGAAAGCCTTCTCTCCGTTGAGAGGAAGCTTTTTTGTTTACCCATACCATATTTCTCATTTTATAAGTACCCCATGATGGCTCCCTGAAAACTGAAATAACTGAAATTGAAATGGCTGATAAATCCGCTGAAAAAACTTCATTTCAGTTACGACCATGCGTCAAATGGTAAAAAAATAGCGTAAAAAAGCACCAAATGGTAAAAATGAATGCTAAGAGCTTTGAAAAATCGAGATTATTTCTTAATTTTGCAGTAGAGAACTTCATAAGAACTCATAGAGAACTTAACATGAACAAAAAATAATCATCTTATAAATAATAAAGAAAATGAAGAAAATATTCACAGCAATCATCCTCTTTGCACTCGCACTCACTGCCAGCGCACAGACATTCAGCGCCGACCAACTTGAGAAATACGCCAAGGATAAATATGGCGACAACTGGACCAAGGCGGCTGACAACCTGCATCAGGAGGTGGCTCTCGACAACAAGAACCGACTCAACTACCAGGAAGTGATTGATTGCGCCGGACAGACGAAAGACCAGATCTACGGTAAGGCGATGGCCTGGTTTAAGAAAGCCTTCAAGAGCAAGGATACCCACGGCGTGATACAGGAGGAAAACAAGGAAGAAGGACTCATCGTGGCACGTGCCTACATCGAGAAAGTGGCCATTCAGAATGCCGGAATGAACCATTATCAGGTAGACATCGCCCCTTACATCCGAGTAGACGTAAAGGAAGAAAAGGCACGCATCAGCGTATATATGGGTTCCTATCTGGTTACCGTTACCGCCGGCGGAGGATGGACCAGTGCCATAGCCAGCACCCTGGCATCTGTAGCCACAGGCGAAGAAGCCGAGGAAAGCTCCGAGCAAACCAAGGGCACCGACGAGGAATGGGACATCAACATGTGCTATCCTTATGTGCAGAAAGACAAGCACAAGAAGGCTTCCAGCAAGGCCTTCGTGATGGCTTCTGCCTTCCAGAACTCCATCATCGACGTGATGAAGGAAGCTCTGCTCGCCGATTCTTCTGAAGGCTTTGATGATAATTGGTAAATAACAGGAGGCTTATGAAAATCTATCTATATCTCGCAAGTCTTGTCGCCCTGCTGTGCATGGCGGCGCAGCCTGCCGAGGCTCAGAGAATCTCGGTGGGCAAGAAGGGGCGCGTGGTGGTGATGCGAACCGATTCTACCAGCGCGCAGGAAATAGTGAACCAGGACGGAAGCCGCATGAACAGAGCCAGGAAAACCAATCATCTCCAGGCACTGGCAGGCAATCTGAGGTCGGATGTGGATATCGACATCCCCGTTTCCAAGGCGAAGCAGGAGAAGACCTTTGCCGTAATCATCGCCAACGAGAACTACGAGGAGGAGGTGAATGTGGAGTTCGCCCTCAACGACGGAGTGGCTTTCAGCCAGTATTGCACCAAGACGCTGGGCATCCCTCAGGAGAATGTGCACGTGCGCCAGGATGCCACGCTCAACAATATCCTGGCAGAAATCAGCTGGATGCAGAACATCGCCAAGGCCTATGGCGACGAGGCTAGGTTTATCTTCTATTATGCCGGACATGGCGTGCCTGACGAAAGCAACGGCACTGCCTATCTGCTGCCCGTAGACGGCAAGAGCAGCATCTTGGCCACGGGCTACAGCATCGGCAAGCTCTATGACCAGCTCCATGCCCTGGGCTCCCAGAATGTGACGGTGGTGATGGATGCCTGCTTCAGCGGATCCAAGCGAGGCGAAGGCATGCTGGCTTCTGCCCGAGGCGTGGCCATCAAGTCGAAGGCTGAGGCTCCCAAGGGAAACATGCTGGTGATAAGTGCGGCACAGGGCAACGAGACGGCCTATCCTTACCGGGAGAAGCGCCACGGACTCTTCACCTATTTCCTGCTCAAGAAGTTGCAGGAAACCAAGGGCAATACCACCTTCGGCGAACTCTTCGACTACGTAAGGACGCAGGTGGCACAGAAATCCATCGTCGTCAACGAGAAGAGTCAGACACCATCGGTGAATGCATCGGGCGAGTTGACCTCCACCTGGAAGCAATCCAAGCTATTTTAGATGATTCATTTTTAGATACAAGATTATTCATTTTTAAAACAAGATACGTATGAAAAAACTGATCGTATTTATCCTGCTGTTTGCCTGCGTAGGCGTTCAGCAGATTCAGGCACAGAAATGGCTCAAGACTTTGGGCAAGGTGGCAAGCACGCTGTTGGATGATGATGTCAGCGGAACCATTCCTGACTGTACGCTGAAGTACACCGACTGCAAGCGCAACGGCAATGATGTGCACATCAACTATGTGCTCACAAGCCAGTTGGGCAAGGATGCCCCGTTGTGGTTTGATGCCGGCAGCAACAATACCTATGCGGTGGACAGCAAGAGTGCCAAGCACACCATCGAGTTTATCGTGGGTGGCGAGCGTATGGGCACTTACAGCAACAAGAACATCCCTTCCAAGGTTCCTGTGAAGCTCACCGTGGTAGTGAAGGATGTGGAGCGCTCGGTGGCAAGCATCAAATCGTGCGTCATCAAGGGCAAGTTCAATAACTCGTCCGAGCAGTTTACCTGGAACATCGGTGCGAAGACTCCTGCCGCAGTGGTAAACACCAGTGCCGACAACATTGTGTGCACCATGCCTCAGTTGGCATTCACCCTGAAGGAGTGCAAGCGCTTGGGCGACAATGTGATTATCACGGCGATGCTGAAGAACACGGGCGGCAAGGATTTGGAGTTTGATACTTCCGGCACGGTTACCATCTATGACAACGAGGGTGAGGCATGCCGTCTGAACGGTGACATGTCGCCTGTAGCCAACGGCACATGGGGTCAGTATTCCAACATCCGTCTGGTGAAGGGCATTCCTGTAAAGGCAAAGTTTGTGGTTACGGGCGTATCCGATGCAGCCACCCAGTTCAGCATTCTGAAGTTTGAGTTCAGTGATATGGCAGGCAGCTATTACATCGAGATTCGCAATCAGGCGATTTCAGCTCAGTAATCTTCCGCCTGGAGTGATATGAGGGTGTGGCATCTTTTTTCGCCATCTTCCAATCACTCCGGCTTTCTCTTCTCTCACCGAGTGTAGTGTGGTGTAGTGTGAGTGTAGTGTCGGTTAGAGTATCACACTTATGTAAGTCTTCGAATAATAGAAGATTACATGAATTTCGTGTAGTGTGAAGTAGATTCGGCAAAAAAGAAAAATCCCATCGCTCTTGCGAGTGATGGGATTTTTAATTCTGTTAAGCAATGTGTCTGCTTTCGCTGATTACTTACGAAGACCGAGGGCCTTGATGATAGCACGATAGCGATTGATGTCGCGATCATACAAGTAATCGAGCAATGCACGACGCTTTCCTACAAGCTGTGTCAACGCACGTGTTGTAGTATAATCTTTACGGTTCTTCTTAACGTGCTCCGTCAAATGAGCAATACGGTATGAGAACAATGCTATCTGGCTCTCTGCTGAACCAGTATCAGAGTTAGACTTTCCGTACTTGCTAAAGATCTCTTCTTTTTTTGCTTTGTCTAAATACATAGCTGTGATACTTAAAATTTAATTATTATGAATGAATGTTATGCACAATAGGACCTTCCTCACGGTGGTTTCCGTTAAAATGCGGTGCAAAGGTACAACTTTTCAGTGAATTATGCAAATTTTTCGGGATTTTTTTGTAATTTTGCACCCAAATTCATTAAGTATTTAAGGTAAAGGAAATGCAAGACATTAGAAACATTGCAGTTATTGCACATGTTGACCATGGTAAGACTACCCTGGTTGACAAGATGATGCTCGCCGGTAAGCTGTTCCGTGACGGCCAGGATAACAGCGGCGAAGTGCTCGATTCCAATGATTTGGAGCGAGAGCGTGGTATAACCATTCTTTCAAAGAATGTGTCTATCAATTGGAAAGGTACTAAGATTAATATTCTCGATACTCCTGGACACTCTGACTTCGGTGGTGAGGTGGAGCGCGTGCTCAACATGGCAGACGGTTGCCTCCTCCTCGTCGACGCTTTCGAGGGTCCGATGCCTCAGACCCGATTCGTGCTGCAGAAGGCTTTGCAGCTCGGATTGAAGCCTATCGTGGTGGTTAATAAGGTGGATAAGCCTAACTGTCGCCCTGAAGAGGTGTACGAAATGGTGTTCGACTTGATGTGCGACCTCGATGCTACAGAGGAACAGCTTGACTTTACTGTGGTTTACGGTTCGGCTAAGAACGGCTGGATGAGCGATGACTACAACAAGCCAACTGACAACATTGACTATCTGCTCGACAAGATTGTGGAGATTATCCCTGCTCCTAAGCAGCTGGAGGGTACTCCTCAGCTCTTGATCACATCTCTTGACTATAGTTCTTACACCGGTCGTATCGCTGTGGGTCGTGTACACCGTGGTACTCTGAAGGATGGTATGAACGTTACCATCTGCCACCGTGACGGAACCCAGGAGAAGACCAAGATCAAGGAACTGCATACCTTCGAGGGTATGGGTCATAAGAAGACAGACCATGTGGATTCTGGCGATATCTGTGCCGTTGTCGGTCTTGAGAAGTTCGAGATAGGTGATACCATCTGCGACTACGAGAACCCGGAGCCACTGCCTCCTATCGCTGTAGACGAGCCTACCATGAGTATGCTCTTCACCATCAACGATTCTCCTTTCTTCGGCAAGGAGGGTAAGTTCTGTACATCACGCCACATTCAGGAGCGCCTGAACAAGGAGCTGGAGAAGAACCTGGCTCTTCGTGTTCAGCCTTACGAGGATACCACCGATAAGTGGATTGTTTCTGGTCGTGGTGTGCTCCATCTCTCTGTGCTCATCGAGACCATGCGCCGCGAGGGCTACGAGCTGCAGGTGGGTCAGCCTCAGGTAATCTACAAGGAGATTGACGGCGTGAAGTGCGAGCCTATCGAGGAGTTGACCATCAACGTGCCAGAGGAGTTTGCTTCTAAGATGATTGATATGGTTACCCGCCGCAAGGGTGACATGACTTCTATGCTGAACATGGGCGAGCGTGTGGATATCGAGTTTGATATTCCTTCACGTGGTATCATCGGTTTGCGTACCAATGTGCTCACTGCTTCTCAGGGCGAGGCTATCATGGCCCACCGCTTCAAGGAGTATCAGCCATACAAGGGCGAGATTACCCGCCGTTCTAACGGTAGCATGATTGCGCTGGAAACAGGTACTGCCTATGCTTACGCCATCGATAAGTTGCAGGATCGCGGTAAGTTCTTTATCGACCCAGGTGAGGAGGTTTACGGTGGCGAGGTAGTTGGTGAGCATGTTCACGACAACGACCTGGTGGTTAACGTAACCAAGGCAAAGCAGCTGACCAACGTGCGTGCTTCTGGTTCTGATGATAAGGCTCGCGTGATTCCTAAGACCGTGATGAGCCTTGAGGAGTGCCTGGAGTATATCCGCGAGGATGAGTACGTAGAGGTAACCCCTAAGAGCATGCGTATGCGCAAGGTGATTCTCGATCACTTGGAGCGCAAGCGCAGTAACAAGGAATAAGTTATAGCTTATATATAAATGGATCCGTAAGAATTCCCCTCTTGCCGATTGCCCTGGGCAGTCTGCTTGCAGGGGATTCTTTGTTTTAATGTAAGCGTATGTGGTTGTGGAAATTCTTTAGGAAATTCTCGTTGCCCTGCTCGCTGGTATTGGGAGCTGTGGGCTATCTGATTTTTGCCAATGTTCCGTTTCTGGAACCTCTGGGCGATGCTGTGGGACCGAAACTGGTAGATCTGATGCCGGTGGTGCTCTTCGCCCTGCTCTATGTTACTTTCTGCAAGATAGAAATCAAGGAGATGAAGCCGAAGGCGTGGCATTTTGTATTGCAGCTGATCAGAACCAGTCTGGCATTGGCGATGGTGGTGCTGATTTTCGAATTCGGCGATGATTATGAAACCAAGCTGGTGCTGGAGGGAGCCTTTATCTGCTTTATCTGTCCTACGGCGGCTGCCGTGGCGGTGGTGACGGAGAAACTGGGCGGAAGCATTGGTTCGCTGACTACTTATACGGTGATAGCCAATGTATTCACGATGGTGATTATTCCGAGTCTCTTCCCGATGGTGGAGAAGGGGGCGGATGTTTCCTTTCTTTTTATGAGTGCGATGGTGTTCAGAAACGTAACCACGGTACTAGTGGTGCCTTTGCTTCTGGCTCTGCTGAGCCGCAGGTTCCTGCCCAAGTGGGTGGATAAGGTGAAGAGCGTGAAGGATCTGGGTTTCTATATGTGGTGCTTCAACCTGACGATATTGATGGGCGAGACGGTTCGCAATATCCTCCATGCCGAGGTTTCGGGATGGATTCTAGCCTTGCTGCTTATGGTACCCCTTTTGGTATGTCTTATCCAGTTTGCCATCGGCAAGGCGGTGGGCAGACATTATGATGCGAGCATCAGTGCCGGTCAGGCGTTGGGACAGAAGAATACCATTGTGGGCATCTGGCTCACTCTAACTTTTCTGAATCCTCTTGCCGCCGTGGCTCCGGGTGCCTACGTAGTTTGGCAGAACCTGGTGAATGGCTGGCAGCTATGGTATAAAGAGAAATACGGAAGACTGAAATGGTAGCAATAAAAAAAATAGGGTGTGGCATCAACTGATACCACACCCTTTTTATATAGAGGATTTTATTTATTTGCTCGTAGAAATAAAGATGCACTCGATGGTTACGTTGCCATCCATCCATTGGGCAGGAATGGTATAGGTGCCATCCTTGGCAATATCCGTCTTCTTGAGCGATTCTACCTTGTCGCCGTGGGTGATGGTGAAATCGCCGTAGGTGAAGCCTGGGGCAGGTACCATCTTTACCTTGAATGCCTTGCCGTATGCCACCTTGTGGTTGTTGAGGGTGGTTCCGTCGGCGGCTGTCACCATACCGTTGCGGTTGGCCTCGGTAACGGATACGAAGTCGCTGTGAGCCTTCTTCTTCGCTACACCTTCTGTCTTCAGCAGGGTGATGCGAGGGGTGTTGGTCAGGTGGATATTGATATCATCGATATACACCACGGCATCCTGCTTCATCTCGTGAGGTGACTCGGCGTGAGGAACCACTACCAGACTGTAGATATCCACACCCTCGGCACTCTTGATAGGGAAAACGGCATCAGCCCACTGACCGGCAGGAACCGGAGTGGTGGATTTTATCCAGAACTGCTCTACTTCCTGCGACTGTCCGGCTCTGTCTCTGCGCTTGCCGAGACCAACCAGCATCACGCGGCCTTCCATCGGACGGTTGATGAGCACGTGAACCACTTTTCCTGCAGGGCCGAGTGCTATCGGCTTCTTCAGATCTATTCTTGCACCGAAGATGTTGGATGCCAGGCGTGAACGCTGAAAGGCGAGCACCTTCGTGTTGGGATTGTTGGTGAGGTCGGGATTATCCACTACTGCGCAGTTGCCAGCCAGTTCTCCCGTGCGGAATGGGGAATGCTCCCATCTGTCGTAAACTCCCACGGATTTGTAATCCTGGGTGTCGAACTTAATTTCCTGTCCCATTACTGCCAATGGCAACAGGCACAATGCTATGAGTAATTTCTTCATGTTCTTGGTGTAGAGAAAAAGTTTAAAATACTTTTATGGAATGCAGCAGCGGACAAGCCTTGCTGTCGTCGATGACAATCTTCAAACCCTTCGCCTGATAGCCCTTGCCGTAACTGTCTGATGTGCTGCCATTCAGCGGGATGATGCGCTTGTATCCGATGGTGGTAGTGGTGCACTTTTCTGCGATAGGCTTCCATGTCTTTCCATCTTCAGAGATTTCGATATGGAACTTTCTTACTCGCTGACCCTTGCGGATGTACTCCATCATATCCACATAGCGCAGGGTTTGTGGCTTATCCCAGCTGAAGGTGATGGTGGCCTGCTTTACGCCGTCGTCGGTGGCCCAATAGGTATTCTTGTTGTTGTCGGTCAGGTTCCTGGCGGCATAGTTGCGCTTGGCTCCTGCCTGGCGGGTGTTGCTAACGGAAACCCTGGCCTTCTGAGCCAGGTCCTTGCCCAGACGGGTGCGGATCATGTTGCCCATATCCTTGAGCACGCGCACGTCGATATCAGGCAGCAAACCTCTCTTGTCGGGAGGACAGTTCAGAATGAGGGTAGCGTTTCTACCCACGGTTTCAAGATACATCTGGAAGAGGCGCTCCACTGAGAGAGGTTTCTCGCCTTCGTGCCAGAACCATCCCTTGTCGGTGAGCTTGGCATCGCTCTCTCCCGGGTCCCACTGCCATCCGTCTTCAGTGCCATACATGCCGTTGCTTTCAGGGGCATATCCTCTCTCGTCGGTGAGCCAGTTGGTTTCGCCAGCCCATCCTGCCTCGTTGCCAATCCATCTTGACTCGGCACCCACACCCCAGAGGATGATATCGGGGCAAACCTTGTGGATGGAGTCTCTGAGGTTCGGGATATCATAATAGGTGGAACGGTCTACATTGACAGTGGTGTTGCGTCCGCCGTAGTATCCGTCGCCACCGTTGGCACCATCGAACCACATTTCAAACTGGTCTTTTCCGTACTGAGCCAATTCTGCACACTGGCGGAGGAAGACATCGTTCACATATTTCTCGGTGCCATAGTATACGCTGTTTCTATCCCATGGAGAGACATAGAAACCATATTTCATGTTCAGTTTGCGTGCAGCCTGGGCGAAGTCGCGCGGAATGTTGGTATTCTTTCCGTTCTCGTTTCCGGCATTGACGATGGAGTGGTCGGTGGTGGCTGTAGGCCAGAGGCAGAAGCCATCGTGATGCTTCACCACGGCGATGCCGCCCTTCATGCCCGCTGCCTTCACCGCCTTGAGCCACTGAGCCGGATTAGGCTTTGCAGTAGGCGCAAAGAGGGTTACGTCTTCACTTCCCAGTCCCCACTCGCGGTTGGTATAGGTGTTCATGCCGTAATGGAAGAAGGCGTAGAACTCCGTCTCCTGCCACTTCATCTGGCGATCGCTTGGAACAGGGAAAACAGCGTTAGGCTCGTTGTCGGGATTCGGCAACGACTGCTGCTTAACTTGGAATGCACTCTGGGAGTGACCCGCCATGGCAGACATGATGAGTGACACTCCGACAAAAACTTTTTTGATGTTCATGGTTGTCGTATTTAAATCGATACACTTTATTCTTATCATAAGAGAAGTTGATATATTGTTATAGTTATTTTATATATTGTCAAAACTGGCGATTGTTAATAATAAATTTCAGCTGCAAAGATATAGTTTTTATGGATGGCTGCAAAACTTTTCTGGTTAATTAAATATAAACGCCCGCAAATGAGAATTTGCGGGCGCTGGTGATAATATGGGTGATATCATAAGACGATGGATGATATCCTAAGACGATGGATGATTAATCCTGTGTAGGATAAATCAGATTCTGTTCTGTGATACAGTTGAGTACCTCTTCGAGATACTTCTTGGATTCATACTTGGCCATTGGCAGGTCGTGGAGCAGATAGTTGCCGCAATCCTTGGCTGCCTGTCCTGGAATTTCGCCTTCGAAGTTGGCGATGAACTGGAAGGTGCGCTGCATCAGCGGCACGATGTCCTTGCTCTGCAGGTCGCCACGGATGAGGAGGTAGTTGCCGGTGAGGCATCCCATCGGTCCCCAATAGATGATGCGGTCTTTCCACTCCTCGTCGTTTCGGAGGTAGGTGGCAGCCAGGTGCTCGATGGTATGGATGGCACCATTGTGGAGGCAAGGCTCCTGGTTAGGCACCTTCATGCGGATATCGAAGGTGGTGACTACTTCTCCGCCTACTTCGTCCTTGCGGCTTACGTAGATGCCGCGGAGCAACTTGTTATGATTGATTGTGAAACTTGGAATCTTATTCATATAGTTTATAATTTATAATTTATAGTTTACAGACTTTCGAGAAAAGCTTTGGTGACATTAAACGAGCCTTCTGCCATTTTTGCCCAGAAATCGAAGTACATCTGCGCCTTGGTGTCCTTCAGCGGCACATCGCTGATGATGCGGAAGGAGATGAACGGCGTCTTGTAGATGTGACAGGTCTGGGCGATGGAGCAGCTCTCCATATCCACGGCCATGGCATGAGGAAAGTGCTCCAGGATGGAACGCATCTTCTCCTTGCTATCCACAAACCACTCGCCGCTTACGATCTGTCCGGCATGAATCTTAGGGTGCTTGTTGTCGGGCAGGTTGTTGATGGCAAGCGCCTTCTCCACATACTCCTGTGGAGTCTTGAAGGTGGCTGGCATGCCGAGAATCTGACCGTACTCGCACTCGTCGCCGCAGTAGGCATCGTGGTATACGCAGTTGGTGGCTACCACCACTTCGGTTACATTGAGGTTGATGTCGGCACCTCCGGCAACGCCTGAAGAGATGACGAGGTCGGGATGATAGTTATCAATCATCTCCACCGCTCCGATGGCACTGTTCACCTTACCGATGCCGCACTGCTGCATCACCACTTCGTTGGCACCAATCTTTCCGATGACGAAGTCTTTCTGATTCTTTCGCTCTGTCTGCGATTCTGTCAATAATGTCTTGAGTTGCGCGAATTCCTTGTCCATCGCAACGATAATTCCTATTCTCATTTCTATTGATATATTCTGATATCTGTTATCTGCTGATTTCTTTCCCGTTTTGAAAAATTAGAAGTTTACGCCAAAGTTGAAGATCAGGGCTCTGTTTCTTGCCTTGTCGAAATCGTCGTGGCAGATGTTGGCAAGTCCCAGGTCGTAGGTGAGGTCGGCATAGAACATGTCGTAGCCCACGCCGCATCCGAGGCGCAGACCGCCGTCGAATCTTCTGAAGTTGTTGCTTCTGAAGGAGCTCTGAGCCTCACGCTCGGCAAAGTTCTTGATCTTGCCGCCCACGCCCATGGCGAAATATCCACCGGCAAATGGCTCTACGGTGAACTCATCATCCACCTCGTACTTGTATTTCACGAGCACCGGAATCTCCAGGTAGTTGAGGTCGTAGGTCATCTTCTTGCCTCCGCCCAGGTCTTTCTTTCCACCTTTTTCTATATAGTAGAGACCCGTCTCCATGAATACAGGAGTTGACTCGCTGAGCGCAAAACCGCCTACAACACCCACGTTGAGACCGGTCTGCCATTTGCCGCCATCCAGACGGGCATCGTCGGAAGTAACGTAAGTGAAGGCAGGACCGAGGCGCACGCCCAGGTAGGCTTCGCCCAGATAGTTGTTTAACTTGTAGTCGAGATGACCCGTCTTCTCGTTGTAGTATTGACTATTCTTATAGTTCTGTGCTGATGATGGGAGTGCTATCATGAGCATTGCCATCAGGAAGAATACAATTCTTTTCATGTTTTTTTGTTCCTTTTATTTTAATGTTACTGACTATTATAACGTATGGGGGTGAAGAAATATTGTCTTGTCAATGCAAAGGTAATATATTTTAAGAAAGCTGCTGCGAGGGAATCCCTAAAAAATGGGGGAAAACCCCTATATGGGTAAGCCGTTGGGGGCATAAACCGGTTTATGCCATAAAAAAAGTAAAAAGTTTCTTTTTTTATTTTGTAGATTCTTCATTTCTCATTATCTTTGCAAGCAAATTATAAACGTTTATACAGGAAAATGAATTTTTTGAAGAAGTATCTGCTAGATATTCTAGTGGTGATTGTTTTTGCGGTGATTTCCTTCGTGTACTTCATGCCTGCCGACATGGACGGACGAATCCTCTTCCGTCACGACTCTGCGGCAAGCAAGGGATTGGGACACGAGAAGGAACTCTTCCAGCAGCAGACCGGCGAGACGACTCGCTGGACTAACTCCGTGTTTGGTGGTATGCCAACTTACCAGATTGCACCTTCGTATGGAAGTACCAAGGTGCTCGACCAGGTGACGAAGGCTTATCATCTGTGGTTACCCGACTATGTATGGTATGTGTTTGTCTATCTTCTGGGCTTCTATATCATGCTGCGAGCCTTCGATTTCCGACAGTCGCTGGCTGCATTGGGAAGTATCATTTGGGCATTCTCATCCTACTTCTTTATCATCATCGCCGCCGGTCATATCTGGAAGGTGTGGGCACTTGCCTATCTGCCGCCAATGATTGCGGGCATGGTGCTGGCTTACCGGGGGAAGTATCTGAAGGGCTTGCTCCTCACCGCCATCTTCTCGGCTTTCGAGGTGAACGCCAACCACGTGCAGATGACTTACTACTATCTCTTCATCATCCTCTTGATGGTGATTGCCTACTTGGTGGATGCCATCAGGAAGGGAGAACTCGCCCGCTTCGGAAAGGCTACGGCAGTGTGCGTGGTGGGTGCCCTCATCGGTATCTCGCTCAACCTGACGAACCTTTATCACACCTGGCAGTATGGACAGGAAACCATGCGCGGCAAGAGTGAGCTGGTGAAGAAAAATGCTGCCAATCAGACCAGTAGCGGATTGGATAGAAATTATATCACCCAGTGGAGTTACGGCATCGATGAAACCTGGACTCTGATGATTCCTGATGCCAAGGGTGGCGCTTCTGTGCCTCTTTCTCATAACGAGAAGGCGATGGAGAAGGCTGATCCTAACTTTGTGCAGATTTATCAGCAGCTGGGTCAGTACTGGGGCAACCAGCCTGGCACCAGTGGTCCGGTTTACGTGGGCGCCTTCGTCTGCATGCTCTTCATCCTGGGTCTCTTTATCGTAAAGAGTCCGATGAAGTGGGCTTTGCTGGCTGCCACCATCCTGAGCATCCTGCTCTCCTGGGGTAGAAACTTCATGCCGTTTACCAATTTCTTCCTGGATTATATCCCGATGTATGCCAAGTTCCGAACGGTGGCATCCATCCTCGTGATAGCCGAGTTTACCATTCCGCTGCTGGCGATGATGGCGCTGAAGAAACTGGTGGATGAGCCTGAGGTGCTGACCACCAAGATAAAATATGTATATGCCAGCTTGGGTCTGACGGCAGGTTTCTGCCTGCTTTTCGCCCTGATGCCAAGCGTATTCTTCCCTGATTTCATCTCCGTACAGGAGACCCAGGCGCTGCAGCAGTTGCCTGCCGAATATCAGGGTCCGCTGATGAGCAACCTCATCGAAATCCGTAAGGGCATCTTTACATCCGACTGCTGGCGTTCGTTCTGGATTATCCTCATCGGCTTCGGCTTCCTGATGCTTTACAAGATGAAGAAGCTGGGTGCCGAGTTCATGATTGCCGGTATCGCCGTGCTCTGTCTGGTGGATATGTGGATGGTGAACAAGCGCTATCTCTACGATGATATGTTTGTAGATAAGATTGAGCGTGATGCACCTCAGCAGATGACGGAGACCGACAAGATTATCTGTCGTGACAAGTCGCTCGACTATCGTGTGCTCAATCTGGCATCGAATACCTTCAATGAGAACGAGACCTCTTACTATCATAAGAGCATCGGCGGTTATCATGCTGCCAAGCTGCGCCGTTATCAGGAGATGATTGATGCGCATATCGCTCCGGAGATGCAGAAGACCATGCAGGCTGTGGCTGCTGCCGGCGGCGACATGACCAAGGTGAACGGCGACAGCATCTTCCCTGTGTTGAACATGCTGAACACCAAATATTTCATCATGCCTCTGCAGGGCGGTCAGACCGTTCCGGTGCAGAATCCATACGCTTACGGCAATGCCTGGTTTGTGGATGAGGTGAAGTATGTGAACAATGCCAACGAGGAAATCGAGGGCGTGGGCAAGGTGAACCTGCGCCATGTGGCTGTGGCTGATGCCAAGTTCAAGGAGCAGTTGGATCAGAGCGTAAAGCAGGATGATACTTCGGTGGTGAAGATGATTCAGTATAAGCCAAACAACCTGACTTACGAGGTGAAGTCAAGCAAGGGTGGTGTCATCGTCTTCTCTGAGATTTACTATCCGGGCTGGACGGCTACGGTGGATGGAGAGCCTGTGGAGCTGGGCAGAGTGGATTACATTCTGCGTGCCCTGAACGTGAAGGCTGGCAGCCACAAGGTGGTGCTCGACTTCCATCCTCAGTCGCTGAAGAACACCGAGACGGTGGCTTACATCGGTTACGGCGTTCTCGTACTCCTTATTATAATAGGTATAGGAGTGGAAGTGAAGAGACGCAAGAAGGCTTCACAGGAAGTGAAGGAATAGAAGGGAGCCTAGAAGATGCTGTTTCGAACTGAAATAGAGATTCCGAAGGCCGACTTCGAGATACAACCGGCAGAGCAAATGCTCTTAGTGGGCAGTTGCTTTGCCGACAATCTGGGTCGCAGGTTTGTGGAAAATCGCTTCCGTGCCACGGTGAATCCCTTCGGGGTGATGTATAATCCGGCAAGCATTCTCCATACCGTGGAGAAAAGCCTGGATGTTCTGCCTCGTGTGGCTGTGTTTACGCTGGGTACGAACCACGTGTATATTCTGAAGGAAACGGGCGAGATTGTGGATAACTGCCAGAAGCGTCCGCAGCGCCTTTTCGAGGAAAGGGAATTGAGCGTGGAGGAGTGTGCCGGGTATCTGCAGAAGGCTGTTGATTTTCTGAAAGCTGAAAAGGTGATTATAACCGTCAGTCCCATCCGTTATGCCAAATACGGCTACCACGGGAGCCAGCTTTCGAAGGCTACGCTCCAGTTGGCTGCAGATAAACTGGTGAAGGCGAACCCTGGAGTGGTGAGCTATTTCCCTGCTTACGAAATCATGAACGATGAGCTTCGTGATTATCGCTTCTACCAGGAAGATATGCTGCACCCGAGCCAGCAGGCAGTGGAGTATATCTGGGAAAAGTTCCGTGCCGCCTATTTCGGCAAAGCCGCAGAACAGTTTCTGGAAGACTGGCGTCCCATCCGTGAGGCTCTCGGTCACAAGCCCTTCCATCCCGAAAGCGAGGAACATCAGAAGTTCATCGCCCGGACGGAAGAGAAGAAAAGACAGTTTGAAGAGAAGTATCATCTCTTATAAAATAAAGATGATTTTCTCTTATAAAAAATAGAAACATTAAAGTATAAAGACAATGACATATACTATTGAAAAGGTAACCACACTGATAGGTGCGCGTCGCTATGGAGACAATGATACCAACATCGGTTTTATCCTGACCGATAGTCGTTCACTTTGTTTCCCAGAGGAAACTCTGTTCTTTGCGCTCAAGTCTGAGCGTAATGACGGTCACAACTACATTCCGGAGTTGTATCGTCGTGGAGTCAAGAACTTTGTGGTGACTGATGTCCCTAAGGGATATGCTTCTGATTATCCGGGAGCCAACTTCCTGAAGGTTGTCAACACGCTGGAGGCTCTCCAGCGCCTGGCAGAACGTCATCGTGATGAATTCAACATCCCTATCGTGGGCATTACGGGTTCTAATGGCAAGACCATGGTCAAGGAGTGGCTCTATCAGCTGCTCTCACCAAGCATGTTCGTCACCCGCAGTCCACGCAGTTACAATTCGCAGATAGGTGTGCCATTGTCGGTCTGGCTCATGGACGAGCAGACCCAGGTGGGCGTGTTCGAGGCTGGTATCAGTCAGCCGGGCGAGATGCTTGCCCTGCGTGACATCATCCAGCCTACCATCGCCGTACTCTCCAATGTGGGTTCTGCCCATCAGGAGAACTTCTCTTCCTTGGAGGAGAAGTGCAGAGAAAAGCTTATCCTCTTCCATGATGCAGAGACCGTGGTTTATGATGGCGATGACGAACTGATTACCAAGGTGGTGGCTGAATATCCAGATTATAAGGGAGAAAAACTTTTCTGGTCGCTCAAGAACCCTGAGGCTCCTTTCTATGTGAAGAACATCGAGAAGCAGCAGAACGTGAGCGTCATCACTTATATCTATAAAGGAGAGATTGACAGCTTCTCCATCCCATTCATCGATGATGCATCTATCCAGAACTCCATCATCAGTGCCGTGGTGGCTTCGAAGCTCGGTGTTTCTGCCGAGGATATCGACAAGCGCATGGCAAAACTGGAACCTGTGGCGATGAGACTGGAAGTGAAGGTGGGACAGCATGGCTGCACCCTTATCAACGACAGCTACAACAGCGATATCAATTCGCTCGACATCGCCCTCGACTTCATGAACCGCCGTCCTGACCACCGTGGCCGTCGCCATACGCTGATATTGAGCGACATCTATCAGAGCGGTCTGTCGCCTGAGGCTCTCTATAAGGAGGTGAGCGACCTGGCACGCAAGCGTGGCGTGGTGAAGTTCATCGGTATCGGACCAGAACTCTGCCAGCAGCATGATGCCATTCAGATTTCAGAAAAGTTCTTCTTCCAGGATGTGGAGGAGTTTATCAAGAGCGAGGTATTTGCATCGCTTCGTGACGAGGTAATCCTGTTGAAGGGCGCCCGCCAGTTTGGTTTCGACCAGTTGACGGAGCTGCTGGTTCAGAAGGTACACGAAACCACGCTCGAAGTGAACCTGAATGCCGTGGTAGCCAACCTGAACTACTACCGTGCGTTTATGAAGCCAGAAACCAAACTGGTCTGCATGATCAAGGCAGACGGTTATGGAGCAGGAGCCGTGGAGATAGCCAAGACCCTGCAGGACCACCGTGTGGATTATCTTGCCGTGGCAGTGGCCGATGAGGGTGTTACCCTTCGCAAGAACGGCATCACCAGCAACATCATGATCATGAACCCTGAGATGACCGCCTTCAAGACCATGTTTGATTACGACCTGGAGCCTGAGGTATATTCCTTCCGTCTGCTCGATGCGCTGATCAAGGCAGCCGAGAAGGAGGGAGTCACCGGATTCCCTGTCCACATCAAGCTGGATACAGGTATGCATCGTCTGGGCTTCGACCCAGAGAACGATATGGAGGAGCTGATAGGCAAGTTGAAGCATCAGAATGCCATCATCCCTCGTTCGGTGTTCTCTCATTTCGTGGGCAGTGATGCCGATTGCTTCGATGATTTCTCTGCCCATCAGTTTGAACTGTTCGACAAGGGCAGCAAGCAGTTGCAGGCAGCCTTCGACCATAAGATTCTGCGCCATATCTGCAATTCGGCAGGTATCGAGCATTTCCCGGAGCGCCAGTTGGATATGTGCCGCCTGGGTCTGGGACTTTACGGCATCAACTCACGCAACAACGAGACCATCAACTGCGTGAGTACCCTGAAGACCACCATCCTGCAGATGCACAACATCAAGGCTGGGGATAGCGTGGGCTACAGCCGCAAGACCATCCTCGACAGAGACAGTGTCATCGCCGCCATTCCTATCGGCTATGCCGACGGCTTGAACCGTCATCTGGGCAATCGCCATGCCTACTGTCTGGTCAACGGACAGAAGGCAGAGTATGTGGGCAACATCTGCATGGATGTAGCCATGATAGATGTAACCGACATCAACTGCAAGGAAGGCGATTCCGTAGAAATCTTCGGCGAGCATCTGCCGGTTCAGACGCTGAGCGATATTCTTGACACCATTCCTTATGAAGTGCTGACTACCATCAGCAGCCGAGTGAAGCGAGTTTACTATCAAGATTAGGATAAAAATCGTTAGAAAAACGTACAAAAATAGGGAAATCCCATCCGAAAAGCTCGGATGGGATTTTTTTTAAGTAATATTTTCTAAGAAAACGTATTAAAATTGAAGAAAAAAGTGTATCTTTGCAACCAACAAATCATCTAAAAACAAGTGAAGGGGTACACTTGCGTGTATTTCCTTAACTAATTAACAATTCAAAAGTAATAATGGAACAAGTATTTAGCTATATCATAAGCTTGGGAGCGAGCGTGATGATGCCAATCATCTTCACGGTCATCGGCTTGTGTATCGGCATGAAATTCGGAAAGGCTTTGAAGTCGGGACTCTTCGTAGGTGTGGGTTTCGTGGGCTTGGGTGTGGTGACGGCTTTGCTGACAACCAACTTCAACGACCCTTTGAAGGCAATCTCCGACATCTATCACCTACAGTTGAACGTGTTTGACATGGGTTGGCCTGCAGCCGCTGCCGTGGCTTATAACACAGCAGTGGGTGCCTTGATTATCCCAATCTGCTTGGGAGTCAACTTCCTGATGTTGATAACCAAGACCACCCGTACGGTGAACATCGACCTTTGGAACTACTGGCATTTCGCCTTTATCGGAGCCGTGGCATACTTCGTGATGGGTGAGAGTCTGCTTTGGGGTTACTTTGCAGCCATCGTCTGCTACATCATTACATTGGTATGTGCAGATTTGACCGCAGAGAAGTTCCAGAAGTACTACGACCTGGATGGTATCTCCATTCCGCAGCCATTTTGCCAGAGCTTCATGCCATTCGCCATCCTCTTCAACAAGGCAATGGATATGATTCCTGGTTTCTCTAAGCTCGATATCGATGCAGAGGGATTGAAGAAGAAGTTTGGTGTGCTGGGTGAGCCATTGGTTCTGGGAGTCATCGTGGGAGCCTTGATTGGTTGGGCAGCACAGCTCGACATCAAGAAGATTCTCTTCCTCGGTGTGACCATGGGAGCCGTGATGGAGCTGATTCCTCGTATCACTTCCTTGTTTATTGATGGTTTGAAGCCTATCTCAGAGAAAACTCAGGAATTGGTGAAGACCAAGTTCAACGGCAAGAAGGTGCATATCGGTATGAGTCCAGCCCTGGTGATTGGTCATCCTACTACCTTGGTAGTATCGGTAATCCTGATTCCGGTTATTCTTGCCATCGCCGTATTCCTGCCAGGCAACCAGTTCTTGCCATTGGCATCATTGGCTGGTATGTTCTACCTCTTCCCAATGATCTTGCCATTTACCAAGGGTAATGTGGTGAAGACACTGATCATCGGTTTGGTAGCCCTGATTATCGGTCTCTATTTCGTAACCGATATGGCTCCCGACTTTACGATGGCAGCCAACCAGGTTTATGCAGCCACAGGCGATAATGCCGCTCATATTCCAGATGGATTCGCAGGTGGTGCCCTCGATTTCGCCTCTTCTCTCTTCGGATGGGTTATCTATCGTGGCGTGAAGCTCTCTTACATCGGTATGGGCGTGCTCACCATCATCACCATCGCCCTGATGGTTATCAACCGCCAGCGCATCGTGAAGGAAGAGAGAATGGTAAAAAAGTAAAAAGGTAAAAAAGTAAAATAAAAAAGTAATGAAGAAATTAACATTAATATTAGCAGCAATGGTATTAACAGCAAGTCAGGCTTTTGGCCAGTGTGGTAAGTGTGGATATGAGGTGAAGGCAGAGAATGCCTACACCAACTATAACGTTCGTTATGCTAGCAACCCAATGGATGCCAAGCATTACACAACAGATCGCCTCCGCAGCGAGTTCGCTATCGAGAAGGTGTTCGCTCCTGGTGAGGTAAACTGGACCTACACCATGTTCGACCGTTTCCTCATCGGTGGTGCAGAGCCAACAACCGCTCCTTTGAAGCTGACTTCTATTGCACCTCTCTATACAGACAAGCCAAACGATCAGAAGAACCTGCTTGACAACCGTGAGTTGGGTATCATCAACATCGGTGGCGAGGGTACTGTTAACGTGGATGGCAAGAAATATACCCTTGGTTTCCAGGAGGCCCTCTATGTAGGTCGTGGTGCCAAGAACATCGAGGTAAGCAGCAAGGATGCAGCCAAGCCAGCTAAGTTCTATATGAACAGTGCCTGCGCTCATCAGACTTATCCTACCAAGAAGGTGACTCTGAAGGATGCCAACAACATCAAGGCTGGTAGCCTGAAGGAGAGCAACGACCGCGTGATTCATCAGTTGATTATCGATGGTGTGGCTGGTGTTCGCACCTGCCAGTTGCAGATGGGTGTCACCGAGTTGAAGGAGGGTTCTGTATGGAACACCATGCCAGCTCATACTCACCTCCGCCGCATGGAGACATACCTTTATTACAATGTACCAGAGGGTCAGAAGATTCTTCACGTAATGGGTGAGCCACAGGAGACCCGTCCTATCTGGCTGAACAACGAGCAGGCCGTGATTGCTCCAGAGTGGTCAATCCACTGCGCTGCCGGCACCAGCAACTATACCTTTATCTGGGGTATGGCAGGAGAAAACCTTATCTACAACGATATGCAGGTAGTGAAGATTCCTACATTAGAATAACAAAACGCTTAAAAACTTAGCAAATGAGCTCTATTTCAACTAGTAAAATGTCCAACTTCCGTTGGGTGATTTGTGCGTTGCTCTTCATTGCGACCACAGTGAATTATATGGACCGTCAGGTTCTGTCGTTAACATGGAAAGACTTCATCGCTCCTGAATTCCACTGGACTGATGACGACTACGGTACGATTACCGGTCTTTTCTCCATCTTCTATGCCATCGCCAACCTCTTCGCAGGTAAGTTCGTTGATTGGATGGGAACCAAGAAGGGTTATCTCATTGCCATCTTCGTATGGTCAACCGGTGCCGTGATGCATGCAGGTTGCGGTTGGGTAGCTATGCAGATGGAGGGTTATGACTCTATCGAGGCACTCCGCATGGTACAGGCTGGTAGCGATGCAGCTGTTGCTATCGCCACTATCAGTGTATGGTTGTTCCTCTCTTGCCGCTTGATTCTTGCAGTGGGTGAGGCTGGTAACTTCCCTGCAGCCATCAAGGTAACAGCGGAGTATTTCCCAAAGAAAGACCGTGCGTTCTCTACTGCCATCTTCAACAGTGGTGCCTCTGTAGGTGCCTTGGCTGCTCCAGCAACCATTCCATTGTTGGCTCGCTGCATGGGTTGGGAGTGGGCTTTCATCATCATCGGTGTGCTCGGTTATATATGGATGGGTCTCTGGATGTGGCTTTATGAGAAGCCATCTGAGAGCAAGCATGTAAACAAGGCTGAGCTTACTTACATTGAGCAGGATGAAGACCTTGACAAGGTTGAGGCTGAGAATCAGAACGCAGAGGCAACTGAGGAGAAGACCATCGGCTTCCTGAAGTGCTTCAGCTATCGCCAGACCTGGTCGTTCATCGTGGGTAAGTTGATGACTGATGGCGTATGGTGGTTCTTCCTTTTCTGGGCTCCAGCTTACTTCTCAGATCAGTATGGTTACTCTTCAGATTCGGGTATGGGTATTGCCCTCATCTTTACTCTTTATGCGATTGTTACCGTATTGAGTATTGGTGGTGGTTACTTGCCAACTTACTTTGTAGATAAGAAGGGTATGAATCCATATATCGGTAGAATGCGTGCGATGTTGATTTTCGCTTGCTTCCCATTGCTCGGTTTGATTGCTCAGCCTATGGGTGAGTACAGTGCATGGTGGCCAGCTATCATCATCGGTTTGCTCGGTGCAGGTCATCAGGCATGGTCTGCCAACCTTTATTCTACCATTGGTGATATGTTCCCTAAGTCAACTGTTGCTACCATCACAGGTATTGGTGCGATGGCAGGTGGTATCGGTTCTTTCCTGATCAACAAGGGTTCCGGTATGCTCTTCACCTACGCAGAGGGTCAGGGTTCAGCCTTCACCTTCATGGGCTTCGATGGCAAGCCAGGAGCCTACATGATTGTATTCTGCATCTGTAGTGTGGCTTATCTGGTAGGCTGGTGCATCATGAAGGCATTGGTACCAAAGTACAAGCCTATTGTTGTAGAATAGTTTATAGTTAACAGTTAATAGTTTATAGTTATCTGTTAATACGTAAATTAAATATTAAAAGCGCAATAAACAAAAACAGACCGACATGAACTCTCGTTCACATCGGTCTGTTTTTGTCACAACCACTTACTTCTTTTACGTGTTTTTATCACAATTGGAGTATAAGTAAATCCTTCTTGGGTCATTTTCAAGCCCTCGCCATCAAATTGAGTAATTTGAATCTCCGTATCATCCTTGATGTATTCACTTTCATAAAAGCATGCCAATACAGAAAAATAAGTGAAGTCGTCTGTTCTTCTGCATATCTTGTACCATTGATCAGGCTCACTTTTCTCTATCAGATACGTATTCTTGATAACACAGAGGTTATCATCTGCCACAATTTCCCATTGTCTTAATGGTCTGTTCCTAAGTCCAGGAATGTTTCTCACATAGCACCAGTCGTCTTCCCTTAAGATGTTCAGATAGCCACGTTTGAACAGGACAGGTCTTGTATAATGTTTCCTATATGTCACAGGGTCAACCCAATAGCTTTCATTAACCTGTGCATCCTCCACATGCCAAATGCCGTCTTTCTCGATTGTTATCTTATCTTTCGCTGTTCCAAGATGTTTCTTGATAGGATAGAGATTATCAGCAGGATAATATTCATAATGTTTATATGAATTCTTAAGCTTTTCTAAGCTCTCCTTCCTTTCTTCTTTGTCTCTTTGGGCAAACTCAGCCAACGCCTCACGAGAATCCACTTTCTCCAGTTGGCTGCCGATGTTCTTCAGCAAATAATATTGCTCATTCTCATCAATATACAGTCGCGAGTTGCCTTCTCCTTCTTTGTACAGATACACCTTATTTGGCTCATCCCAAGGAATAAACCTATGCTTCCAACTCAGTCCTGTTCCTACTTGCAGTTCCAAGGTCTTCACCGTCAGATAGGTCTTTTCATCAATATACTTCGATAGGATGCGAGGGTACAGCTTTTTGCCATCTTCTGTACAGAAGTCAATGCCCATCAGCTTTACACTTTGGGGCTTATTGGCAAACCACAACCTGTTCCGCAAGTCAATCCATTCCTTCCTACCTACTTTCTTTCTTATGTAGCAATAGGCAAAGCCATCGTTGGTCACTTCTATCTTCTTGTATTGGCATTCCAATATCATTTTGCCATCCTTATCCTTGATGCCTTTCAGTCCTTTTTCGTCTTCTACAATCTGATAGCCATAGGTGTCCATGATCATCTGCTGTTGGCGCTCATGGTTGATAATTTTCATCATCTCCTCATCACCATCCATCAGCACATCCATCCTGCAGTTGTGATTATAGACTTGCATACACGCCTCTTGCAGAATGTCTTCCAGAGAAGTACGTCCTTCAAACATGCTCTGCCAATCTCTATCCACAGATGGCAATCCAAACCGCTTATACAGTCCCACGTTGTCCAGTATCACGCAGTATTCCTTACCCTCTGCCACTCGCAGTCCACGTCCCACCATCTGCATATACTTAGCCAATGACAGCGTAGGTCTTGCCAACTGTATGAACTCCACATCAGGACAGTCGAAGCCCTCCGAGAATAAATCCACACTTACCAGTACCTCAATCTCATCGGAAGTATTTGAAGCGGAATTTAGGGAAGAGGAGAGCGAGGAAGATTTGAATCTTTCAATAAGTTTTTGTCGTTCAGCAAGCGGTGTCTTGCTCGAAATCGCCACAGCCTTGATGCCATTCTCCCGATAGAACTCCGCAATATGCTCAGCATGTTGAATACTAATAGCATAGACGATACCTTTCTTTCCAGGCACATACTCCTTGATAGTAAGGCATAGTCTTTCGAGTGATGGCTTCACATCCATCACCTCGTTCAGTTCCTTTTGCTGATAGTCACCATCAGCACCTCGTTTCTGCAACAAGTCTATCAGCAGCTGGTCAGCACTGTCTGGCTTGATGGAGTAGTAGTCATAAAGACTCAACCGTCCTTCGGCAATAAACTTCTCCATGCTCCATGAGCACAGCAGGGTATCAAACAAATCCGTGAATCCTTTGCCGTTCAAGCGATAGGGCGTAGCTGTCAGTCCCAACTTCTTCGCCTTCGGATAGGCATTCATCACTTCGGCGTAAGTCTCCGCCAAAGCATGATGCGCTTCGTCAATCACTATCAGCCCCGGCTTCTCTTCCATCTCTCCATAGTGTCTCGACAACCATTGTATCGATGTCACTTTGATGGAGGTGGATTTTAGGGAGGAGAAGAATCTTTCCAAGGTGTCCTTGATTTGCGAAACGAGTTCACGACGATGGGCTACCACCCACACTTCTTCTTTCAAGAACAAACCGACGAGGGCGGCAAGCAGATACGTCTTTCCCGTACCTGTCGGCATTTGGACCATGACAGCATCATGATGCTTGAATGCTTCTTGCACTCTGTTCACCATGTCCTCCTGATAATCAAAAAGCTGAATATCCTTCATCATTTCAGATTGATTGTATGTGTTTTACCCGTGATACCTGTTACCACGGCAATTCCATTGTCACGAATCTCCACCTTCTCATATTTGGCATCAACAATCACTTTTCCTTTCAATGTCATAACGCCCCAATGTCTGGGAATCTCTTCAAAAGCGCAATAGGCTCCGACAGGTTGCGCTATACAGTGGTAGAGGGGTGGCACGATAACTTTACCATCTACCTTCACACCCCATTTTTTTCCTGCTTGATACAATTCCACATGTCCTGCCTCTGACTTCTCATGCAAAAGAAGCATCTCGCTTGCTGCCATTTCCTTCTTTTGCAACATCGCCTCATGATAGTATTTCTTGCCAAGTCGTGGCATCACATATTGTAAATCCTCCTCTTTGTTCTTTGGGTTATTGCACCCAATATATGTCTTCTTCAAATTTGAATCCACCAGGTAGTAGTCCTGCTTGCTGTCCATGACCACGATATGTTCACCATACAGGACAGCACATAGCCAATACACATGTTCGTAATCATTACGGAGGAAACATACATTCCTGCTCTCTTCATTGCTCATGCGCATCTTCCCTTCATTACCCTCACAATAGTACCATACCTGACAACCGGGAGCTGAAGGTCTGAATCTGAATATCATATAGTACCCATAATTCTGAAAATCATATAGTGAAGGACGATAGGGCAGAGAAAACTCTTCTTGGGTTCGAGACATGAAGATGTCGTTATATTCTATAAACTCCCATCCTTTTATGTTGACAACGTGTGGAGTCTCTGCTACGTTAGTGCCATCGTCGATGACGGCTCTTGCCAACAGGTCATAATAGCATACTGCCTTCCTGCGAGGTCGGTAGAACAGGATGTTTCCGTTCAGTAGTTTCGTGTCATAGTAATCGCCAGGCTCCAGAACTTGTTCTCCTTGTCGGTTCACTACCGTCATCTTTCCATCAGGCAGCTTGATGATGGCAAACTCCCCTTTGCTATCCACAAACTCACGATACTGTAGCGTTTGGAGCAATTCTTCATGGCTCATCACCATCATCATCTCAGAGTCTGGATGTATCTGAATATTGTCTTGCACCTCGTTCATCAGAAAAAACTCTCTTTCCTTCGGAGTCTCCTTTTTCTTGCCAACTTTCAGCTTTCCTTCGAACATAGCATTCCAGTTCCATACTTGCGAAGGCAATCCAAACACCCGATACAGTCCCACATTATCTATAATCACGCAGTTCTTCTTCCCCTTGGCTACTCGCAATCCTCGTCCCACCATCTGCAGATACTTGGCAAGCGACAGCGTTGGTCGTGCCAACTGTACAAACTCTACATCCGGGCAGTCAAATCCCTCCGAGAAGATGTCCACATTCACCAGTACTTGGATAGGAGCAAGTTCATCAGCAAGTCTATCAGCAGATCGCAAGCAAGTAGCAGCAAGGCGGTCCCATCCCGCACAATCTGGCGAGACCTTTGATGGTCCGCCATCCTTAGAGCGTAGCGGTTCCGAGCACCGGAGGGCGGTTACATCCCCTGTCCCCTGAGGGGAAAGGGGCTTGGGGAAAGCGGTGGAGCCTCCCTTAAGGGTAAGGGAGGACGGGTGGGTTTTCGAAAAAGATAAGGAAGAAGATTTGAATCTTTCAATCAGCATTCTACGCTCACTCGCAGGAGTTTTACTATCAATGGCAACAGCTGCTATGCCGTGTTCTCGGTAGAACTCGGCAATAGCATTAGCATGATTAATATTGATAGCATACACGATGCCCTTTCTGTCTTTACCAAATTCTTCCAAACTCTGATAGAGCCTTTCTATGCTCGGCTTCTTATTCAGCAACATATCCATTTCCTTGTTCTGGTAGTCACCGTCTGCTCCTCGCTTCTGCAAGGAGTCGATGAGCCGTTGTGTCACACCATCCGATTTGATGCTCACGAAATCGTATGTCGCCAATCTTCCCTTGCTGATAAATTCTGGAACACTCCACGACTGCACCAAGACATCAAACAGATCGGTAAAACCTTTACCGTTCAATCGGCAAGGTGTAGCTGTCAGTCCCAGGAACTTAGCTTTCGGGAATCTCTCCCACATTTCCTTATAGGTCTTGGCAAGGGCATGGTGCGCCTCGTCAATCACTATCATTCCCGGTTCTTCCTCTATCTCGTCATAGTGCTTCGACAACCATTGTATCGACACAGCCTTGATAGGAACATTGAATGCGCTAGCCGACAAACAATCTGGCGAGACCTTTGATGGTCCGCCAACCTTAGAGTGTAGCGGTTCCGAGCGACGAGGAGGAGCGGTTTCCTCCCTCGCTCCTGAGGAGAGAGGGTCGGGGTGAGAGGTGGAGCCCTCTTTAAGGGTAAAGAGGGACGGGGTGATTTTCGAAAAAACTCTTTCTATAGTTTCTCGAATCTGAGAAACCAACTCCCTTCTATGGGCAACAATCCAAACATTGCAATTGGAATGTTCCCTCAAAAACGATTCTACGACCGAAGCGAGTAGAACCGTTTTTCCCGTACCCGTTGGCATTTGTGCCATTACGGACCGATGAAGGCGCAACGCCTTCTCAATCCGTTCCTTCATATCCTCTTGGTAATCAAAAAGTTTGATTTCCTTCATTAACAATATCAAAGAACCAATAATGATGTTATACCAATTTCATAAATCCGATATACATCAAGGCATCAGCGATGCTCTGCTGTACAGGATTTTCCTTATCAGAAGCCCATGAATATTTCGCTTGGATTTTGCGAAGTTCCTCACGTTTCTCTATATATTGCTTCTCCAGTTGGTTCAGAATCTGCTTGGAAGCTTGTGACATAGGAACCTTGCCTGCCTCTCTGTCCATCACTTCCTGCAACTTGATGTTACATTCCGTCAAACTTTCCAATACTTTGCGGTATTCCATCATTCCAGGAATATCACCTATCTGACTTTCCGTAGTATCTCTTAGTATTGTCCTTACGCAATCAGGCATAAATAACTTCCAAGTATTGCCATCCTCGTATGTCACCACCAAATGAACTTTTTGCATCATAAGATGCTTTTCGTTATTTCTTGGCACTTCAACACACTCGTCAAATTTCAGATTGATGAGTTGAGCAATTAATTTCTGCTCATCCATCGGCAATTGGTTGACCGTATAGAAAGGATCATGCTGAAACAATGTAGCAAGTCCTTCAGCCATTTCTCCTTTACGATAGGATGATGGCAAACTCACATTTATCAACCTTGCATGTTCTTGAATCACTTTCTTCGTATCGTACTCAATCATCATCGCCAAGTTGAGCTTATCTCTAAATGGTAAATTCTTCAGTATAACCATAGTATATGTTCTAAATCAAAATAATCAGTTTCTCAGCAATCCATCATTCACCAATCTCTTGTATTCGTAGGTATGATGCTTTATCTGCTTGTCAAGGTCTGCAAGGTATGTATCCGCATCCGCCAATCGGAAGTTGATAGCCTCACGGACATGGTCAAAGAAGCAAAGGCAATAATCATCGTATGCCTCCATCTTCTCAATCTCATCCATCTCTTTCTGTGCAATAGCAACAGATTCTATCGGAGTGGCTTCATCTCTCAGCACCAGTGCCAACTCTTTCTCCACTTGATAAGTGAAGAAATCGTCACCATCACATTCTTGGTTGTTATACACTTCCAAGCGGCTGTATTCCTCTGCTACGAAGCGCAGAAAGTCCAAGCCGCTTCTCACGGCTTTCCCATTCTCCTTGGTATCTACCAAGGACTTGAATTGTTTATATTTTGTGTAGGATTGTATCATAGTTTTACTTTCTAAGTTAATTCATACTAAATATTCACTTAAAAGTGAACAAACTATCAATAAAAGTATTATTTTTGCTACATTGAGAATGGCATCATTACCATTGAAAAGAATATGATAACAGACATAGAAAGTGCAACCTTTGAAATTTAAGCGTTATGATACAGAATAAATTATTCCGTGATTGTCTCGCTGCGATACCAGCCGAGCAAAAGGCAGAGTTCGATTTGTCTTTCGGTATTGCCGAGCGCATTAGTGAGATTCTGAAAGCCAAGGGACTCACCCAAAAGGATTTCGCCCGATTACTCAACAAGCGCGATTCGGAAATCTCGAAATGGCTAACAGGCAGGCATAACTTCACGACTCAAACCATTGCTCGTATAGAAACAGCTCTTGGAAGTAAACTCATCAGCATAGCCCATTAATAAAAGTACTCACCTTCTTAAAAAGAGATATAGAAACTTACTGATAGCTATATCTTTTGTATAACTTACAGCTATATGACACACAACACACTACCTTTCCCCAGGCGGTCCCATCCCGCACAAGATGGCGAAGACCTTTGATGGTCCGCCAACCTTAGAGCGAAGCGGTTCTGAGCACCGGAGGGCGGTTACATCCCTAATCCCTATGGTAGGGATTTAGGGCTTGGGTATAGGGTAAGGACCCTCCCGCAGGGGAGGGACAGGTGGGGCAAAAAACTACTTCTTTGCCCAAGAAGAAACAGAGCAATTCGAAAGTGCATACGTTCCAATCACCCCATAACATACCAACGGTATGAGAAAGGCAATCGCCATGCTCCCCGTAGTATCCGCAATATACCCCATGATTACAGGAGCAACCGCACCACCCACTATCGTCATGATAAGCAACGAAGAGGCAAGCTTGGTCTTAGTCCCCGCATCCCTCAATGCCAGCGAGAAGATAGTCGGAAACATGATACTCTCTCCCAGATACAAAGCGAAGAACGCTATGAGCGATAAGGTACCGCTGCATACCACCACAATCAATGTGGCTACAAAGGTGAGGATGGCACAGGCCAGCATACCGAAACCGAATGCCATCACTCGCATCGGCTTCTCCTCCACCATCTCGTTCGTATCCGCCTCATGCGCTCTCCTTGGGTCCGGCAACTTGATCCTTGACAGGACCAGTGCCACAGAAAGCACGAAGATACCCACCAGGGCATAAGGGATGGCAATGTTGACACCCGAGAACAGAAGCTGTCCGCCAACCAGCGGTCCTACAATCCATCCGATACCATTGAGCGACTGCGACAGGTTGATTCTGCTCTCCGCCTTGTCAGGATGTCCCAGTACCGTAGTATAAGGATTCGCACTCGTTTCCAGACAGGTCAGTCCGCATCCTATCACAAACAGCGACAGAACGAAGAAGTAGAAACTGTTGATCCTGCTTCCCGGTATGAACATCAGGGCACCGATACCGAAGAGAACCAGTCCTGTTATCACTCCCCTCCTGTAGCCCCACTTCCGGATAATCCATCCGGCAGGCAGCGCCATCAGAAAGTAGGCACCATAGACAGCAGCCTGCGTCAAGGCCGACATCGCCTTGCTGATATGGAACGACTCCTGGAAATGCGGATTCAGCACCTCCAGGATGCCATGGGCAAAGCCCCACATGAAGAAGAGACTGCTGATGATGAGGAAGGGCACCAGATAGTTATGCCCTTCGTATCTGAAGATGGATGGCTTCGTCATGATTCTCTGCAAATTTAAGACTGTCCTTTGTGAATGAGGAGTTTCCTCTAAGTTATCTATTCTTTCTTTCCTTTTTTCCATTAGTAATAGTTTGTGTTATAAATATGTGATTTCAAATACTACACTCCACTACACTGCTTTTTTGATTTATACGAGGTATAAATACGAATCCGTTTCCGCTTCATTAGAAGAACAGAAAGAAATCGAACTGAGCCTCATTTGAATCCGAAGTGAATCTCACGTAAACCTTAATAGAGCCCCACGTAAACTTTATCTGAGCCCCAAACCAATTCGAAATGAAACTTACTTCAAAAGCAAGTGAAGCCAGTTTCAATCGCAAAAAAGCCTTTTTGCTTTACTGCATAAGCAAAATCGTGAGGGATAAAGCCAAAATCGTGATTGATGCGTGAGGGATAAATCCCCATTTTAGCCCATCAGTCACGCATGCGACTTCATTAGATATCAACAACTTACCCGATTTCTTCCAGTAAATCGTGATGGGTGATAGATGAGCTGCAAAAAAAATCTGCATCATCTGCGAAATCCCAGAACCGAGCAGGTTCAAATTTGTGGGAATCTGTAAAATCTGTGGGACTAGAAAGAGAAAAGAAGATTCCGAGAGATTATCTCCTGTGTTTAAGTCTCCAGAAAAAGTGCCATACTCTGAATATCGGTTCACTCAAAGCCTCAGCAGGAAAATACCTCATGAGCCTTATATCCCTATACACCCTTTGGAGATTATGCCCCAGCTTTGATTTCCCAAACCGATTCCTTTCATCATGCTTTCCGAAGTTCCCGGCTTCCAGTACCTCGTTCAGCACAAACTTACCGTACTTCTCATTCGGAGGAACAATAAGCTGAGAGGCAGGCATGCCGAACACCACCTGCATGATATACATGATACCCCCAGCAAACTTCCATACCCCCAACTCCTTCAATTCCTTCTGCACCCTATCGATAGCTGCAGAAGAATTGGCAGCAAAAGAAGAGCGAGCAGCAGTAGCAGAAGTGTCAGTAGAAGTAGAAGCAGTTGCAGAAGTCATATCCCCAATAGCATCCCGGCGGTCCCATCCCGCACAATTTGGCGAGACCTTTGATGGTCCGCCATCCTTAGAGCGTAGCGGTTCCGAGCACCGAGAAGGTGCGGTTACATCCCCGCTTCCTGAGGAAGAGGGGCTTGGGGAAAAAGTGGAGCTCCCTTTGGAAAGGGAGACGGAGGGATTCGAAGAATTTTGATAGACTTTATAAAAGTCGCAAAGAACATAGTAGTAATCCAGAAGCTGCCTTAAACCAATCCCCTCATTCATCAGATGAGCATAGATATGAGTCAACTGGAAGATGAGATTGAATTCCACCGTCGGAATCGCAATCTCCCCTTGCTCTCCCAACATCACCCGATGCGAGAACTGCTCCTCCTTCACCCTCTCATAATATTTCTGAAGCTTTCTGTTATGCCAGAAGCACAACAGGAAGCTAGGCCGATAATGCACTTCAACCTCCACACCCTTATACGATGGGAACTCGATGTGGTGATAGCACGCCTTTTCATGAGGCGAGATAGAGCGGACAAAGGAGATGACCCGCTTGTCGCCCCCTTCCACCCAGATATCAATATCTCCAGGAGTCCGGGAATAAGGATTCGGATACATCAATGCATTTCCCTGCCCTTTTAGGATACAGGTTCTGAATCCCTTCTTTCGGAACCATTCAGTGACCTGAATGGCAGCATCGTTCAACCGAACATTTGCTTTCTCCAACATCTGGCTTTCCGCCATCCAACGGAGCAATAACTCCTTCTCCATTATTTCCACATGTTCAGCTGGCAGTTTCTTGATACCATCAAAAAGAACGCCTACTATGCATTGCTTCTTGGCGATAGCATATAGCTCCTTCCAATCCGCCTCCTTTAAAGAAGAAGGAATCTCAGAGTCCGAGCCAATGCAGAATCTTAGGAAATCAAAGAATATCAGATGTTGCTTCTCCACAAGTTACTCTTTCGTCATGTTCCAGAGGAACAAGCTATTACCGATGATGTATCTTCTCCACATACGCTTAGGTTCCTTGATCAAGCGATAGAGCCATTCCAAGCCATGATCCTGCCACCAGATAGGTGCACGCTCCACGGTACCAGCAAAGAAGTCAAAGACGGCACCGATGGTACCCACATGACAATGGATGTTCAACTCTTTCCAATGAGAATAAGTCCACTTTTCCTGCTTAGGAGCCGTCATGCCAATCCAGAGCAAATCAGGGTTGGCAGCATTGATGGCATCAATAATAGCCTTGTTGTCCTCATCCAAGAACTCAGGCTTATAAGGAGGCGAATAAGTCACCACCTTCAGGTGAGGATAATCCACGGCAGCACGCTTCACAATCAGGTCGAGCACCTTCTGCGAACTACCCATAAACATCACCGTACCACCTTTTTTCTCCAACTTGTTCATTTCGAAGAAAAACAGGTCCCAGCCGGCAATTCTTTCCTTAGGCTGACTCTTAGCCTTAATCCACTTGCACGCCTTCACGATGCTCACTCCATCCGGAATCAGCACATCACCATTAGTCAGAGCATCAGCAAAGAGCTGATCCGTCTTTGCGGTGTTAAAAGAGTGCGCATTTATTGTGTTAATGAGCAATTTTCCCTCTGGTAATGAGGCTAATTCCGCCTTACTACCCAAAATTGTTAATGTTTTTAGTCGAAACATAACTGTATTTCAAATTATTTTGTTATCTTCGCAGCCATAAACAGCGGGTTCCATCAGAATCCCATCATTTCATGAACAAGAAACAACGGTTATGACATACGATATTAATACTATATATACGAAGTATAAGCAGCTTACGAAAAAGCAACGTCAGCAACTCCTTGCGGCTCTTCAGTCGCAAGGCATCAACATTGTGAAAATCGAAGCCTACGAATATGCTGATGCCCCAGGCATCAAACATCTGTTTTTCTATTTTGCAGAGGATAGCAGGAGAGCCATCCCTTACTTCATGCTAGATAGCGAAGTCTGGGAGAAGATTTGCTGCCTCCTCATGGGTATAACTTAATTATATTATGCGCATACTTTGAGCATAGATTCAACATAATGATTGAAATATTTCAGCCATTCTTTCTTCAAATTTATCCAAAGTAAACTGTTTTTTAAACTTCTTATATCCCATTTCTCCCATTCTCTTTCTCAATTCACTATCATCAAGAAGCTTAGATATACTTTCTACAAATGCATCGGTATTGCCAGGTTCACATATGAAACCATTTACTCCGTCCTGAACTTCTGCTGTAACACCACCTACATCAGAAGCTACGATTGGGAGTTTAAACTCCATGGCCTCCAAATTTACTAAAGGAAAGGCTTCATTCAGAGACGGAAAAACGAAAATATCAGATTTGCGATATTCCTCATTTTTCTCTGCCCCATATTTCTTGCCTAGATAAACAGCCATATCATTCAAACCTCTTTTCTCTACCTCCTCAGCAAAACGTGTAGCATCAATCTCTGCAGTTTCACCTCCAACAAAGTTGCAAACAAAAGAATATCCCCTTTCCTTCAAGATCTTTAATGCATCAAGAAGAACTAATACTCCCTTATCAATTAGCAAATTAGATAAAAACAACAACTGAGGAATAACGTTCTTTCGCTCGGAAGTTGGTTCTACGTCTAATGATGTTGGAATACCATTAGGACAAATAAAGACATTTTCTCTCTTAACATACTTCTCAACATCCTGATATAATGCATCAGCCAATAGAATGACCTTAATATTCTTGAAGAATATGTGATATAGCTTGTCATCAAGCCATTTGTCTTGACAAGTAGCCACACCCTTATTATGGTAATGCACAATCACCTTATATCCCAGGAGTTTAATCAGTTCTACAACCACAAAGTCCTTATAAAAAGGTCCTCCATGAGAATTAGGAGTAACATATACCATTTGCGGATGAATGCCAACAAGACTTTTCACTATTTTTGTGAGCAGACAAATGAATTTCCACAACTTCTTAATACCACCCTTACCTATATCCTGAAGGTTTTTGGCCGTGGTCAGGTTTATATAATGGCATTCAAATTTATCATTAATCAACTTACTGTCATGGATGTACTTACCCATCATAGCAGCACCATGCACTGGTGGAGGCATGTGCATAATAAATAAGATTTTACTTTTCATATTGTATCGAATCTAGACTAATAGAAAATTGGCCAATTCTATTACCACTTCTATAATGTTTTCTATCACTACCAAAGTAAGAGTTATCTGTTGCGAAATATACATTTAGAATTCCATCTTTCAAATAAGAAGTCGGTTTGTATATACCCGAACGCTTTATTAAAGGGTTCTTGCAAACAGAAAAATGCACACCATCTTTACTTCCTGCAATCCACAGATACTTAAAGTGATCATGAACTCCATAGAATGTTCTATAAGAAGTATCTAAACCATTAAAAAGCATGTAATAATAACCATCATGATAGAACATATCTCCATGATACACTTGCTGGGTATGAGACCAATTTATGAATCTGTCAAATTTAAATGAAGTCAATTCATCATTCTCGTTCTCCCAAATTTCAATATTCTCCGTAGTATATCCTATGGTTTTATGACCTTTAAATGAATTCCATCGATAATTTATCATATAAACTTTAAGCTTATCGCCCATTTGGATAACCATAGGACAAGCTGACATTCTATCTGTTTTGATAATATCAACTGGTTCACTCCATTTGCCACCTACATATTCTTGAAGAATAATCTTAGAAAGATAGTCAGGTCCTTCCTGCTTACGTGTCATCAGGTAAGTTTTATCTTTCCACTTAAACAGAACTGGATCTGAATTGTAATGTGCCTCCTCCGGTAAACAAATTGGGTTATTATCAACCAAATTGAAACGAGTTGCAGCTTGATTATCCTTCATAACAGCCTTAAACAAATAAGGATTTTCAAAACCAACACCACCATCTTCTAAAAGTTGGGGATAAGGTGTAGCCGCTACCAGCATATCATGATTATCTAATAAAATGGAAGGATGAGTGATATCTTTATGCCCCTGAATATCGAGTTCAAATGAACACCATCTAATATTACTTTTATCTATCAATCCTTTTCGTTCATTTGTCATTGTATTAACACCCCTTCTGAGATTTTTTAAGACTCCAGGTTTAGACGATTTATAAACACAGTAAAGGAATACAATAAAAAACAACAGTACCAATAATAATATACCTACTATTTGCATAACAATTGATGTCTATATTTTAAATACATATTAATTAATCTACTTTTTATCCTTACTGGCAAAGAATCATAATGCATCACTTGTCTAGTAATTCGTGAGTCTAAATTTCCAACTGGAGGATATTTAAATCCATGGCCTACTGTTTCATCATAAACAAATTTATATCTACAATATTCTGGGCAATGAGTTCCAGTACCACCATATCCAGCATTTTTCACCAAACTACGATTTGGCAAAACTGTATATCTGCGCTGGACAAACTGAGCATAACAAAAGCGGATAGCCCAAGAATGATTTTCACCATTTTTCCACCCTTTCAACATTCTAAACACATCTGATCCTTGAAACTGTTTGAAAGCATTTCTGTTTTTCTCTACAGAATCCCAATCCTTCAATTCCCAATCAACGGTATTCCATCTATCTTTCCATGTCGCCCATCCCCAAGAATCTGTACGGGTATAAAGATAAGCGTCATATTCATAATCATCCGGAAAATCAACTTTATACGCATCTCCACAAACAGAGAAAATTTTATCCTCGTTCTGATATTTCTCTAATCCTTGATTCATAAAGTTCAGGAAATTTGGCATCAAGACCAAGTCATCTTCCAGAACAATGACCTTACCATATTGGTTAATTACTTGACTTACTCCTCCAATAATGGAGTCAGCAAGTCCTTTATTTTTCTCGGAAAAAGTATAGTGGAGAGTTTTAAAGCCTTTAATTGACTTTACATACTCTCTTACCTTTTCAACTTTTTCCTTTTCTCCCGCTTTTCCTACACGTGGACCATCCACATAAACAAAAAGATCAGAGGACTTTGCCTCCTCATTATTCAAAAGCGAAGCTATCGTATTTTTTAGGGCATCTGGACGATTGAATCCAAACACCACTATTGGCGCATAAATTTTCATAAAACTACTTCCTCTATTTTGTTATACAACCGTTTATTATATATCAAAACCAAGCTATTTCATGCTTATTTGGAATATAAAGATTGCCTAATTTGCAAAATAAGATTATACTCCTTCTTCAATCTATCCCATGCGTTATCATTTTTACCAAGTATATTTGATGAGAATAAAGCAGAAGAACGTGTTCCTACGATTGTTGGAGAAGGACAGATATAATCATTTTTAACAACTTGAATATCACTAATTATCTCATTTGCTTTCAGCCATAAGTCATCAGTAGACAAACACATTTTATTTATAGCTTCTATATTATATAATGCATTAGAGAACAAAGCTGGCGGATATAAAACGCCAGCCCAGCCTATAGCTAAATAATTATGAGAAGGAGTATTTTCTAATACTTCTGAAGAACTCCATTCTTGATATTTGCGCTCACGGCCATTGGTGTCTAAAATAGCAGAACAAGCATTACCAATCACCATATTGGGAAATTCCAAATGTTTAATCCATATTTTTTGTAACATTTCATTTCTATAATAAATATCATCATCAACCGTAACAATATATTTATCTTTATACTTTTGGAATGACATAAAATATTTTTTATGAGGGCACAAATTATCCCTCATCCAAATAATCTCTAAACCTAAGCGCTTATATTTTAGCAATCGTTGTGGTAATTCTTTTTCCTTACCAGGAAAATCAACTTCTGATAAAGTTAATACGACTTTAAAAGGCTGCATCTTCTGTCGAAATATAGAATCTATTGTCATCCATACAGTAGACAATCTAGCAGGAAAAGTTGTCAAGGAGACTACTAAATCTGGATTTTTCTTATGGGAAACTATGAATTTATCCCTTATAATCCAAATCCATAATCCTAATAATAACTCAAAAAAGCGAGCCCCTACATTTGTTATTAACCACAATAATTTATTTGAGTTTTTATAGGAATGCAAATCATTTAACTGATAAAAAAAAGCATGAGCTTTTAAAAGAATTGTTCTCATTTATATAGTATTTTCTTTATTTTACATTTTAGAGTTGCCTTCGAAGTAAGGTATAATAATACGAACTTTGTAGCAAACTTATTTTCTATACCCCAAATTCGACAAATTTCTTTCAACTGTTTAGGATAATTCTGTGCCGAAAAACCTGTTGTATCATAATTTGCTATTGGAACATCAACATACTTGAACTTATAACCTTTTTTCCATATTTGAAAAATCATATTAAAATCAGCTGCAATTTTAAATTCTTGTGAGAATTTATAGTGTTTTGCCAAATCTGTTCTTACAAAAATACACTGATGACAGATTCCCATTGTTTTAATATAATCTTTCGATTTAAAAAAAGGTTCGGGTTTACACTCTAACTTTTTATTTCGAACGTTTATAACCATATTACCATATATTACCCCGTATTCCTTATTAAAATTAATTAATGATAATACATGATTATTTACAAAAGTATCTCCAGAATTCATGAACAAGATAAAATCACCAGTTGCTCTTTCAATACCTTTATTCATTGCATCAAAAATACCATTATCTGGTTCTGAAACAATACATTTAATACGACTTTTATATTTATTAATAACATTCAATGTACCATCAGTACTAGCACCATCTATAATAATTAGCTCAAAATTAGAAAAATCCTGCATTAGTATACTATTTATCGTAGATTCTATTGAGCCTTGACAATTGAAAGTGACAGTTATTATTGAAATCTTTGCCATCATATTTTATAGGAAAATTAAAAACAATTAAAATAATGCCTTGTAACATATTTGCTCTTTAAATAAGTCTTTGACCAAAACAAACCTAAAGTATACCAAAAAATATAGTTGAATTGATGAGAATTACTTAAGACGCTTGCACCAAACATCGAAACAAAAAAGAATATCATAATTATATTTTCTACTATGTAATGAGGTCTAGCTATACATCTTTTTAAAGTAATTAGCATTATAATAAATAATATAGAACACCCCAAATACCCTAACTCCGCAGCATGTGTTTGAAATTCTTGATCCACAATCGCCCAACGACCATATGTTCTAGCAAAAAAGCCATATCGCCCAAGCCCATCTCCCCAAAGAGAATAGTTTACTAATCCACCTGAAGTATGTTCAAATCGATCAGAAAATGCATTGTCTTCTGTTAATCCTAACATATGTTCAGAGATATAATTGATACTACTTGAAGCGAATGTTGTTAGCAAGAAAAGAAATATTACAAAGCTACATAACATAAGTAAAACTTTCTTTGCCTTAGAAAAAAGAGACTCTTTTTTTCCGAACAGAATGATATAAAAAAAAGCCAATATATAGACTACAATTGTTACACGTAGTTGAGCCAGCATCAATACAAACATACAAAGGAAAAGAATACAACAATTTACATATCTCTTTTTTCTCTCATCTCGACAGCTTATTTTATTTACAAAAAGTTCTTTAGTAATATAAATACTATAAAGAAATGTAGCATAGCCTATCACATAAGGATGCCCCCAGTAAGATGATAACCTATAAATTTCTGATACAGTCATGTCAGAAGCGCCTGTGTTTAACTGTGCATCTTTCATAACTACATACCAAGTTGGATGTGTGAAATAAAAAACGATACCGCTTACCATCGCAAACAACAACGGATATTTCATTTTCTTTAAAATCACTTCAATATCTATTTTTGTATATCTGCCAATAAAGTAACACATTACAGGAAACACATGGCACAACAATGCATAATAAAGAAGGGTTCCATGATGATTATAATCTATAAATATTCCATTTACTATTATATAAAAAAGATAGAATAAAACCAGTAAATCAAAACCATTAATTATAATTTTTCTCAGACAAAGTACTCCTGCCATCAAGAACGTTACTTCCATAAACTGCCAAATGTATAAATCTTTATTTACCAATTGAAGTAATTGTGCAATTAATGTTAAAAGGAAGAAACTAGATAATGCCCAAGAAGCTAATTTTATAACTTTTTCCATTTTAGACTCATTTTACGAAAAATTATGTGATAACAAACTATCTTATTTGAAAATCTTCAATTATAGCATTATAATAGCGTTCACAAGAATTACCATCTACATATTTATGATACTTTGCCACAATATGAGAAGCTGGTTTCATATTATCATAATCATCTTTTGCTTGCTTTATTAATTTAAAGAAATCATTCTCATTATAGCAGAAATGTCCCGGGGGGTCAAGTCTTATATCATAATATGTTCCAACATCATTTTTTTCGAAATCATCATAGATATAAAACAAAATTGGGCGCTTTAATAATAAGAAGTCCATCCATACGCTAGAAAAATCCGTGACAAGGACATCACTATGATATAAGCAGACCTGTGGATCGATTCTTAACTTTGTTATATCTTTTATTACATCAGTACTAGAAGAATCATCCAACTTTGGAATCATATTAGGATGATTTTTCATAAGAAACACCACATTATTTTTACGCATCCAATCTTGAATATCAGGACGATCAAGAAATGGGGTTGGCGTAACCTCGCCTAAACCATATGCACGATGTGTAGGCATATAGGTAATAACGAATTTACCTTTAATATCTGGAATCCAATTCTCTTTGTTCATTCTATCAGAATCAAATAAGGCGTCATTTCTTGGCATACCCAATACTTTTACAGGGACCAATTTATCATGTTCATTGAACAGATACTGGGCAAGGAAATCTGATGTGGCAGAAAGAAAAGAACTTTCCTTTTCTCCTTCATTAAACTTATATAAAAGTTTTGTTTGGATTCGTTTTAAAAAAGATGAATTATTCTTCTTTTTCCAAAAAGTAGTTTTACTTAATAAATTAGCCGCTACTTTTAAAGGTTGTCCATGAACAAGATAATAAAACTTTCTTCCTTTTCTAGGAAATGCCAAATGAATATCCGTTATAACCTGAGTTGTAAAAACAGCCTCGGCTCGCAAAACAGCAACAATCCCCTTAAGAGAGAAGTTCATCTCACATGGAACACCTATATTTCGGAGCTTATCATACACTTGTTTGTTGTTTGTTATAAATATACACGTATACTCCGGATGTTCCTTTAACATGTATTCCAGCATATACTTCGATCCTTCTTTATAAGAATTACCAAAATCTGCTCCAAATATCCAATACTTTCGCTTAACAGGGATGAACAGACTCAATAATCTAGCTATAAAGCCATAAAATGTAACCGGAATTTTCATATTTAACAAAAAGATTGAATTGTAAATTTAAATAAATGCTGTAAATCTGTTTGAGGAGTCCAACCTAGCTTGCGTATTTTGGATGTATCCATAATAGCAAGTTTGAATGGTAAATAAGGCATATTGCTAGCCTCTTTACTAAATACAACCTTGGAAGTCTTTTTGGGAGACATTTCTGCTATTAATGTAGCCAAATCACGAATACTTATTAAATTCTCTGTTGCTGCAACATTATACAAGAAGCCACTTTTTCCTCTTTCCATAATCATGAACACTGCATTTATAGCATCAGGAGTATAAGTATAAGTACGCATTGCACTTCCATCAGAATGAAGTACAATATCTTCTCCCTTTAATGACTTGTCTATGAATTCAGCAAATGCACGACCATCATTAAGTAAAATGCCAGGTCCTAAAGTATGACAAAAACGAGCTCCACAAAAATCAATGCCATAAGTTTCCTTATAAGAAGCAAGCATAGTTTCACAAAGACGTTTTGCCTCAGGGTAACAAGCTCTAGCTTGAAGATTAGGCAATGGTCCCATATCCTCTTCAGTTATTTTCTTTTCACTCATCCAATTACCATAAACTTCTACCGTAGAAACATAGAAAACCTTCTTTGCATTATTGCGGACTGCTAATTCCAAAACATTATGAGTTCCATTAACATGTGCCCATAAAACATTTACTGCAGAAGTTTTAAAATCTAAGGGTGCAGCAGGTCCTGCGGTATGAAAAATATAATCAATATCACCATCGTAATTTATTAAAGTATTTACATCTTGGAAAATAAATGACACATTTGGAAATTCCAACAAATTTCCAAACACTTCTATGGCTTTTGCTTTATTGCGAGCCATTCCAACAATGCGAACATTAAGGTTATACTTAATATCTACATCAACTAAAGTCTCCACGATGTATCGACCAAGTCGCCCGGTAGCACCAGTAACAAGCACTGTTGTATCACGATACATATTCCAATTAGATATACCCTTTCGAATAATTTCAAAGTCTCTTACTTCTATCATTTTTCAATTATTTTTTAATTTAAACCAAAAATATTTTTATTCTCTTGAAGCTCAAGTAAAGCTTTTAATATATAATAGTCTTCAGGAGTTGTTATTTTTATATTATGATTATATTCCTTAACTATTGGAATTTTATTTCCCATATATGTATAAGCAAGAGCTGCGTCAAGGAGTGGGATAGGAGAATCGACACCCTCAACATCTTTATATGCTTTTACTAATACCTTTAATTTAAAGGTCTGTGGTGAAGTCAAGCTATATGTATCATCACGTTTCTTAAAATTTTCGAAACTAGCCTGAGCTTGATCTGTTATAATAACAGACTCTATTACGGGTTTTACAGTCATTACACAGCCATCAGCTTTTGCAACACGAATATTTTCACGAATAGTATTGTTTTCGACCAAAGGACGTACCCCATCATGAATAACAACAATATCATCTTCGTTAGCACCTTCAGAGAGAATATAGTCTATACCATTCTGCACGCTTCCCTGACGATTTTTTCCTCCTGAGATAATCCCAATATTCTTTCTCTGTGGATACTTTGAAATAAGTTCCGACATATAATCCAAATAAAGAGGATTACAGACAACAACGATAGAATCTATTTCATCACAAGATACAAATTTTTCTATCGTATAAATTATAATCGGTTTACCATAAACCTGTAAAAATTGTTTAGGTAAGCCTGAAGTACGCATACGCTGACCTGTACCGCCAGCTAAAATTATACCAAAATTCATAATAAATCATTTAAAAGATTCGACAAATCTAGTTACTTTCTTCGATAAAGAATCACAATATTTTATATAGCCATTCTTATTGCTAGGTAAATTTTCCAAGTTAATTTTGCAAGGAAGTTTATCTGTACGATCTATCAACTTACCATTTTGCAATTCCATGATAGTCACAGTATCTTCTAAACCTTTCAACCTACCCGTATATCGCAATACTGTTTTCTCCTCATTTTTATAAGAGGGCGTTACAAATATATTTTTTGTATGAACAGCTAGACAAGGAAAAGAAACATGCAGACGACTTGTTAAGACAAATTTCGCATTTGCATAATTCTTCAACATTTTATCAGCCAACTCAAATTTTTTCTCATTAGACAAATTATTATCAACAAGAACTGTCAAATATTTAGCATTCAATAATATCTCATCGCTAAATCTCTGCGAATACACAGCATAAAATGTAGCAGTTTGGATAAAATGGTCAGCTTTTATTGACAATTTCGAAATCGGAGTTGAATACTGATCAATATACTTGCCTATCAATAATTTTGCTTTACGATAATATCTTATAGAATAATATAGAGATTTCAACAGTCGAATTATTATCGGACGGCTTTTGTCTCCACCAAATTCCAAATAAGGATCTACAATATAGACATCACCATCATGAGGACCTTGTTGCAAGTACTCTTTGCCCAATGTCAATGTTAAGCACCCAGAAAGATAACTATCTATTCCATGAGCTTTCATCATCTCTTCTGTCTTAGAATCTCTCGCTCCTATTGGCTGATGCAATTTTAGATAATTGACAACTTCGGGAGTAAAAAAAGCCTTTTCTTGTGGAGGAGTTAAATGAAATGAAACAAAAAGAGGGTTAATATTATCTGGAGGCAAGAATTTATTACAATTCCACGTAAACCATCCATTCATAATTACATTTATTTGCTTATCAGATTTAAAATCTGATAATTCCTCAATTTCAACGAGACATGTTTCTTTATTTCTAAGAAATTGCCTTTGAGCAATACTTTGTACATAGTCCCCTATATTTTTTAGAGGACCTCTATTCTTACCTTCTCTTATAAGTAATCCAAACATATTATAAAAATTTAATTTTGTTAGCTAAGACTTCTCTTAGTTTCAATCGTTCAACAGAAGTTATACCACAAGTATAGACAACAGTAAATGTTGCAACAAAACTAGTAATAATAATTATCAAAAAAGACCAAATGGTCTTATCTAACAGCAAATACAATGTAAATGGTACTATCGCTGATAATATTGTAACTATCATTATTTTAAGTAAAACTTGCCTCAAAAAGTTTTTTATATCCAAACTCACCAAACCATTCACTATATAAACCCTGACTAATAAAATAACAATATCAACCAAGAGGGATATATAATAAGTTGCTGTAACATCAGCGCCTAACTTATAAGCCAAAAATGTCATAAAGAAGATTGACAAACTTAAAGAGCCAACTATTAATTGATAGTTCTTTATTTTACCTGTAGCCATAGCAACTGTAAATAAGATATTTGACAATACTGCCGTGAGAGACAACAACAAAGTTAATCTTACAAACACTACAGTATACTCTGGTACAATTTTCAGCCATAGTTTTAAAATTTCTGGTGTTTCTATGATAATCGGCAAAGCAACAAAGAGCATCAAATAATAAGAGAACCTTATACCCATAAATACTAATTGTCTCATCTCATCATAATCTTCCCTAGAATAAGCTTTTGTAATTTGTGGGTTTATCGCTGTAGTAAAACTCCCAGCAAACTGCTGAACAACATTATTTACCTGCACAGCAATGCCTCGTGCAGCATTCAATGACACTCCAAAGAAAAGATTAATTAATATATTTACTCCATTATTATTTAACACAGCCCCACCTGATCCTAAAAAATTCCATGAAGCAAGTGCAGTCATCTCTTTTACAAGAGATTTATCTACAAAAAACTTATATTTACATTCTACAAATTTAGCTTTACAATACACTCCATAAGTCAATCGTATAACAACTGCACCTAACATTAATAATATAGAATAAGTAATCAATTTATCTGCAAAATCAACAAATAAGAAAAGTACAGCTATTAATTTTAATACAACTTCAAATATGCTGATGTAAGCAAATGCCGTCATTTTTTCATGAGCTATAATAGTACCATTATAAGGAATACTTATTAAATTAAGAATAAAAGTAACTATCGAGCATTGAAGTGTCCAGTTAGCAGCATATAGTCTATCCTGTGGAATTTGCATTTTATAATTCAAGAACCACACTCCTATAATCTCCAACAAAAGCCCGATTCCTACAGACAAGAATATTTGAACGGTAACGGAAGTTGAAAAAACCTTCTTTAATTTCTCAACATTACCTTGACCTAACTCAAATGTTATATATCTACTTATAGCATTTGACAATGAGCCAGATAGAAGTGAGAACATTGTTACAAAACCACCCACAACATTGTAAACGCCATAATCTTGAACACCTAATAAATTTAAAGCCGCCCTAGATATATAAAGATTTATAACCATTATCACCATCATACGAAAATAAAGTATGACAGTATTATGTGCTAAACGTTTTTTGTCTGAATTGTTATTATTAATATCCATAAATTCATTTTATAATACAATATAACCTTATTATCGATTAGTTTCTCGACACATAGTCACATTATGTTTACATACTCTAGCTGGATTACCAGCTATAACAGTATTTTTCTCATTAAATTGCCTTGAACAAAGTGTATTCGCACCAACTATTGAACCATCAGGGATTACACTGCCTTTCAATATAACACATCGGTATCCTATCCAAACATTGCTACCAATCACTATTTCTTTTGCTTCAGGAAATACAGTCAATGTTTGTGTATCTTGTATAGAATGCCAATCTGTATCCATTATGAGAGTTTCCCATGATGTAGAAACATTATTCCCAAAAACTATTTTCTTTTTACAAACGATTTTACCTTCCGCAGTATTTATAAAATTATTACCAAACACGACTGTTGCATCTTCTTGTATGCTTAATACACTTCCATGACATAATGCAACCTTTCCATTAAGAATCAATGTTCCCTTTATCGTCATTATTGCCCTTGAATATCGTTTATCATAAATACCAACATTTCCAAATCCAATACTCAAAAGAGACGTTTTTTTATGCCCCCCCCGTATTATTTATTATAACATTACCTTTCAAAGAACCTATTTTGACATTATATTTTACCACTATAGGAAGTCTCAAGGCTTCTATAAATGAAAAAAAATGTAAACACACCCATAATGACTTGGGAATTGATATTATTTTTTCTAACATTACGTTCATTTTATTTACATTAAACGATTCTTAAACATCTAACCCCTATGACTATACAACTCCATCTCCTATGTCTACCTGAGATACAGAGTTTTTTTTAAGAAATTAGGCTTTAATTTTTTAAATCTGATTTACCGAAAAGTGTCTCCACCATCAGGACATAATCCTTTCTTCCAACCACTACCATATCAAAGAATTTCCAGAAGAAATTCACAAGTATCTTTGCCTAAGCTTGCATGTTTCTTGGAAGTAAGAACACTTATCCTTCAAAACGCCCAAAGAGAGGTTGGATAATTACACAAGTTCAGATTGTTCAAAGAAGATAAATCCCATACCTATTTTAATGCTTCATTGTAAATTCTCATTTCAATTCATGTCCTCCGTGTGCGGCATAACCGCCAATCACGGCATAGCATAACAGTGGGATAATAAAAGCAACAGCCATGCTGCCTGTGGTATCAGCTATATATCCCATTAATACCGGAGCTATCGCACCTCCCACTATCGTCATGATGAGCAATGAGGAGGCAAGCTTGGTCTGGGTTCCTGCATCCCTCAATGCCAAAGAGAAGATGGTGGGAAACATGATGCTCTCTCCCAAATACAAGGCGAAGAACGAGATGAGGGATAAGAATCCACTACATACCACCACTATCAATGTGGCGATAAACGTAAGGATGGCACAGGCTAGAAGTACCTGCTTCGGCTGGATATAATTCATGATGACGCCACCAGCCAATCTTCCGACAAAGAATAATCCCATTCCGCCAAAAGCGAGATAGAGACTGGCGGTCTGCTTTTCTATATGAATGCTCTCCTCGGCATAGTTGATGAAGAAACTATTCACACCCGTCTGGGCTGCCACATAGAGGAATAAGGTGAGCATACCGAAAGCGAATGCCATCGCCTTCATCGGCTTCTCCTCTATCTTCTCGTTCGTATCTGCCTCATGCGCTCTCCTTGGGTCGGGCAATTTTATTCTTGACAGGATCAATGCCACAGAAAGCACAAAGATACCCACCAGGGCATAAGGAATAGCTATGTTGACACCAGAAAACAGCAGTTGACCACCAACCAGTGGTCCCACTATCCAACCTATGCCATTGAGCGATTGTGACAGGTTGATTCTACTCTCAGCCTTATCGGGATGTCCCAATACCGTGGTATAAGGATTGGCACTCGTTTCCAGACACGTTAAGCCGCACCCTATCACGAATAAAGACAATACGAAGAAGTAGAAGCTATTGATTTCGCTTCCCGGTATGAACATCAGGGCACCGATTCCAAACAGAACCAGTCCAGTTATCACTCCCCTGCGGTATCCCCACTTCCGGATAATCCATCCAGCAGGCAGAGCCATCAGGAAGTAGGCTCCATAAACAGCTGCCTGCGTAAGAGCCGACATCGTCTTACTGATATGGAACGATTCCTGGAAATGAGGATTCAATACCTCCAGGATGCCATGGGTAAAGCCCCACATGAAGAAGAGGCTGCTGATAATGAGGAAGGGAACCAAATAGTTATGACCTTCGTATCTGAAGATGGATTGCTTCATTATGATTCTTTGCAAATTCCTTACTATCCTTTACAACCAGGGCAAGATATCCGCCGCCACCAGCTCCAGGCATCTTCCATGCCAGAACATCATCCAGAGCACTGTAATGATTGATCTTCGGCTGCACACTCGCCTCCGGCTCTATCACGCCATTAACTGATGGATTCACCATACCAGGGAACATGGCTATCTGAGCTTCGAAAGATGCCTTGTATGCTGCAGCAAAGGCATCGAGGTTGCGCGCCAGAATTGCACTCCAGCATGCATCTGCAGCATCAGCCAAAGCCTTCACCTTTGCAGGTGTTATATCCTTGCCTTCTACGACACTACATCCTGGACGTCTCGGTTCCATCGGTATCATCACCAAATGGTCTTCGAGGAAACGGAGGGTCATCTCGTCCTGAGTACTTTCTATCTTCTCTGGCCAGAAATTATTGTTGTAATAATGACGCACCAAGCCAGGAACACAAATACCTATGGAATCCTGGGCACCGGAAATGATGCCATCGTGTCGCTCTGGGTTATTCTCAAAACAGAATACCAATCGGGCGAGCATCTCCGGATCCATCTTTGGAAGTTTCACCGGCCATATCTTCTGAATCATCTTACGGGTAGATGTAGAGAGTCCGCATCTGTCACGTACATCAAAAGTCGGCTCCAACGAAATGGTAACCGCCCATCCAGGATGATATTGACTCACATAAGGCTGGTCTATCCATGTTCCTGCAAGATCCAGACGGGTAGGAATACCCGTTTCCTGCGACGTATTATCAGAAGCAGTAGATAAAGCCTTCTTCAAGGAAGATGAGGAACGTGCTTTCAAGCCTTCATGAGGTGTGCGCTGAAGTTCAACATACTCGATGCCCCGTTCTGCACATATCCTGCGCTTCTCATCAGAACCACCTTCTGCATTTACAACAAACACATCGGGTTTTACCTTATCAAGTGTAGGGAGATAGTCGATGACTCCGCTTCCCTCATTGATATACGCATCCTTCACTGCCTTGATATTCTTAACCATGAAGAGTCGTTCTTCCTGCGGGAACATAGGCTTGCGATGCTTATACTCCAGATAAGTAGCATCTGAGCCTATGCCTACATACAGGTCACCATAACGTGATGCCTGCTGGAAAAACTCCACATGACCAGAATGTAAAAGGTCGTAACAACCACTTACAAAAACTTTCTTAGCCATAAACTTTATGAACAGTTAATAGTTTATTGTTTACAGTTAATAGCACGCTGTAAACTATAAACTGTAAACTCTTACTTAACAATACCCTTTTCCAAGTATTCTGCAAGATTGCAGCGAACCTTCTCGCCAGCATCCTCAGCAGCCACCTTAGCCATATCACTCTCAACCATGATCTTGACGAGATCCTCGAAAGATGTGGTGTTAGGATTCCAGCCAAGCTTAGCCTTAGCCTTTGTTGGGTCACCCCAGAGGTTCACTACGTCGGTAGGACGATAGAAGTCAGGAGAAACCTCAACGAGTGTCTTGCCGATAAGTTCCTCAGGACCCTCAACACAGATACCCTTCTCGTTCTCTTCCTTGCCTTCCCACTTCAGCTCGATGCCTACATAGTGGAAAGCCAACTGAGCGAACTCACGAACTGAGTGCTGCTTACCTGTTGCGATAACGAAATCCTCTGGCTTCTCAGCCTGGAGAATCAACCACATGCACTCTACATAATCTTTGGCATAACCCCAGTCGCGGAGTGAATCCAGGTTACCCAGATAGAGCTTGCTCTGCTTGCCCTGCTTGATGCGTGCCGCAGCCAGTGTTATCTTACGGGTAACGAATGTCTCACCTCTTCTCTCTGACTCATGATTGAAGAGGATACCAGAACAGCAGAACATATTATATGCCTCGCGGTACTCCTTAACAATCCAGAAACCATACTGCTTGGCAACAGCGTATGGAGAATAAGGGTGGAATGGAGTGTTCTCGTTCTGAGGAACCTCTTCTACCTTGCCGTAAAGTTCAGAAGTTGAAGCCTGATACATGCGGCAAGTCTTCTCCAAACCGCACTGGCGGATAGCCTCCAGAATACGGAGCACACCTGTGGCGTCAACATCGGCAGTAAACTCAGGAGAGTCGAAGCTCACCTGTACGTGGCTCTGCGCTGCAAGATTATAAACTTCTGTTGGCTTCACCTTGTTCATCACCTGGATGATACTCATAGAGTCACCGAGGTCGGCATAGTGAAGGTGGAAGTTTGGAGTACCCTCCAAGTGAGCAATGCGCTCACGGAAATCAGTTGATGAACGACGGATAGTTCCGTGGACATCATAACCTTTTTCCAATAACAATTCAGCCAAGTATGAACCATCCTGGCCTGTGATACCTGTAATAAGGGCTACTTTTCTATTATCCATGAAAATTTTGATAGAAATTAAAAAATATTTGTGTTGATTTTAATACCTATTGGTATAAACAGTTATGAAAAAGTTGAATTATTTTCCGAATTCTTTGATTCTCTGTTCCTCTTTCAAAGAGCAGACAAGCAGTTGTCCATTCTTCTCGGCTACGATATAGCCATCCAATCCTTGAACTACCACCTTGCTTTCATCGGCTGCATGAACTAAGCAGTTCTTACACTCATACAAGCGGATGTCCTTACCAACCTTGGCATTGCCTGCCTCATCCTGTGGAAGCAAGGTGCGGAGACTGCCCCAGCTGCCTAAGTCGCTCCAGCCAAACTCGGCTGGCAAGGTATAGATTTCCTTCGACTTCTCCATTACGGCATAGTCAATACTGATCTTCTCGCAGGTTGGGAAGAGTTTGCCGACTACCTCTTTCTCCTGTTCGGTATAGAAAGAAGGTGCCATCTCGTCCATGATGCTGGCAAGGTTTGGCTGGAAGGTTCGGATAGCCTTGCTGATGGTATTAATGTTCCATACGAAGATTCCGGCATTCCAATAGTAATTGCCAGCAGCAAGGTATTGCTCGGCTGTCTCCAGGTTTGGCTTTTCCTTGAAAGCCTCAACCTTGTAGATTTCATCTACGGATGTTGGCTCTGCTGCAGCGATATAGCCATAGCCTGTTTCCGGGCGGCTTGGCTTGATACCGATAGTAACGATGGCGTTCTTATCGGAAGTATAGCTCAAAGCCTTGCTGAGCACTCGCTGATACTCCGAGGTATTAATGACCAGGGCATCGGATGGTGTCACCACGATGTTGGCATCAGGATGCTTCTTCTGGATCTTCCAGCAGGCATAAGCAATACATGGAGCGGTATTGCGAGCCTCCGGCTCTGCTAATATGTTATCTACTGGCATGTCAGGGATTTGCTCCTTGACAATGCGAATGTATTTCTCGTTTGTCACTACCCACATGTTCTCGACAGGGCAGATTGGCTTCAATCTATCTACTGTCAATTGTATGAGGGAACGGCCGACTCCCATCACATCTATGAACTGCTTTGGGTAATCGGGAGTTGACATAGGCCAGAAGCGGCTGCCTACGCCGCCAGCCATGATTATTACCTGAATATCGGTGTACATTATTATATATAAGACTACTCGATTTAGTCTCTTCTAAAGATATCTCGTGTATAAACCTTATCCTTCACATCATCCAAACAAGCATCATAGCGGTTGGCGATGATGGCATGGCTTTGTGCCTTGAAGGCTTCGAGATTATTCTCTACTCTACTACCGAAGAAGGTGCTGCCCTCTTCCAAAGTTGGCTCATAGATGACTACCTCAGCACCCTTTGCCTTGATACGCTTCATGATACCCTGGATGGCAGACTGGCGGAAGTTATCGCTGTTTGACTTCATGGTCAGGCGATAGACACCAATCACGCAATTATGCTCCTTGCTGGCATCATAGCTGTTGGCATCAGCATAGCTATAATAGCCTGCCTTCTGGAGTACGGCATCAGCGATATAGTCCTTACGGGTACGGTTGCTCTCTACGATTGCCTCAATCAGGTTCTCTGGAACATCGGCATAGTTTGCCAGAAGCTGCTTGGTATCCTTTGGCAGGCAATAACCGCCATAGCCGAAGCTTGGGTTGTTGTAATGGGTACCGATTCGTGGGTCGAGACCTACGCCATCGATGATTGCCTTGGTATCGAGTCCCTTTACCTCTGCGTATGTATCCAACTCATTGAAGTAGCTTACTCGGAGTGCCAGATAGGTATTGGCGAAGAGCTTGACAGCCTCAGCTTCCTTCATACCCATGAAGAGGGTATCGATGTTCTCCTTGATGGCACCTTCCTGAAGCAGAGCGGCGAAGGTCTTGGCTGCTTCCTTCAACATCTCGACATTGGTTACGGACTTGATAGCCTCATTCTCCTCTGCGAACTCAGGGCGCTCGATAATCTTTGGATAGCCTACGATAATACGGCTTGGGTAAAGGTTATCATAGAGAGCCTTGCTCTCACGAAGGAACTCTGGAGAGAAGAGGAGGTTGAACTTCTTCACGCCCTTCTTGGCATACTTCAAGTAGAGGTTGCGGGTGTAACCTACAGGGATGGTACTCTTAATGACCATCACAGCATCTGGGTTTACCTCCAGAACCAGGTCGATGACTTCTTCTACATGGGTTGTATCGAAGTAGTTCTTCACTGGGTCGTAGTTGGTTGGTGCTGCAATCACTACGAAGTCTGCATCCTTATAGGCTGACTTGCCGTCAAGGGTTGCCACGAGGTTCAATGGCTTTTCTGCCAAATACTTTTCGATGTAATCGTCCTGGATTGGAGAAATCTTATTGTTGAGTTTCTCCACCTTCTCTGGAATTACATCTACTGCTGTTACATGATGGTGCTGAGATAACAGGGTTGCTATGCTCAGACCGACGTAGCCTGTACCGGCTACTGCTACTTTTATATCTTTAAAATCATTCATAATGATATTGTTTTTTTCTTATTTATAATATTCCGAAGTCTTCCACCCCCAAAGCATTCTATAAGTCTCGGCTCGTGTATAGCGACACAACCATCATAAAGAGCATTCGGAAGTAAAGAAGCAGCGTATTCTCTGCTATTCGCTTGTTTTATCTGATATTAGGGGCTTTTACGATAAATAAAATGATCTATTGATTCTATTTTATCTATATCAAACACAGAACTATCATTGCTGTATTCTACTTTTAACATCACATATTTAGTAAAACTTGCATTATGGACTAAATTTACTTTTCTTTTTACTGTCAACACGTTGTTTTTTGCAGTAAGAGTATCGACATTAGAGTACAACCAATTATCAGTATCTATACATTTCAGCCCATTAGACTCTTTAGAATCCATCTCGGTATGTTCTACATACGGAAGGACTTCTTCTAACATTATGACAAATACACGCATTGAGGATGGAATACTTCTAATATCAGCCTTATTAAAACTTCCCGTTCCAGCAGAAAAACTAAAAAGGGGATGTTCTCCATATAAATCAATAAATGTACCCAAATATACTCCCATAGACAATATGATATGTTTGTCATTTACTTTCAATCGTTCTAATGCGACCATCAAATCCTTGAATCTCACGGTATATGTAATAACAGGCTTGTTTAACAAGAAAAAGCGGTTGTATTGTTGCTGTTCTTGTATTAATAATGACGAAACAAGAGCTTCTTCCATATTAGCACTGATTCTATCCATGTATTTTGCAATATCTTCTTTTGGGACTTCTAAAGATTGAATGGTATAGAACGATTCTCTTGAAACATTAATATTACCAAGTTTTGAGTCTTGCTCAATAGGAAGATTAAGTTTTTGATTGTCGATTTCTTCCAACAACTGCAGCTTGATATAATTTATTTTTTGTGGGTCAGGCATAGGATTCTCTACTTTTTCTTTAATTACCTTTTCCACTTCAGACTTATACCTTTCTAATAAATCCTTTGATTTTTGTGAATCCTCAGAATTATAACTAATCTTATGTGATTTGTTTACAAAGTCTTTATCATTCAATAAATTCAATAAGATGTCAACATATTTAATTTGCTCATTCAGTTCTTGAATTGTACTGTCTGGATCTATTAGTGGAAATGATAGAGAATCACAATATGACACATTGTAGTCCATATCTTTCAGCCTTAGTATCAATAGGGCAAAATATGAATTAAACATCCTTGCAATATAAACATCAGAATGAACATCATTAACCATGCCTGACATCATATATCGCTTGGTGAGTTCCAAAGGATACTCTTTCAAATCGTAAATTCGTTCTATATCATTAAATATTTCTATCAAAGTATTATCCATAAGAGGATAGCTTGGCGGTAAAGTTTGTGTAAAATACAAAATCTGTTTTAACAACTTAAATTTTCCTTTATTCCACAAATATGCTCCTAATGCTAAATGGAATTGTTTAAACTTTGATTTTTGCTTAGACACAGAAGCATCTGCATCATATCTATCTTCTAAATAGAATCTGTAAAATTGTTCAGCAAAAGTCCAGTAAGACAAAAACCACTCTTCATTGCCTGCATCCACAACTTGGGTCACAAAGTACCAAATAATTTGCCATGTATCTTCAGAAATTGGAACATATTGGGTAGGAAAGAACCAAACATTGATTAAAAAACTGTCATGAGAAAAGAAGTTATTATCTGACTTGCAAGTCATATTGAGAACTTGCTTCATCAAATCGATTTGAACTTCCGTAAAGCATATGCCTCTATTCTTTGTTGTTTTCGAATTCAATTGCTCTTGAACATAAGCATACAATTCCTCCAACAACATTTCTTTGGCACGTCGATATACCTTTTCATCTTCGATGCTTACGGCATATTTAGCTATATCAAATATCTCCAACAAATATGAATTATCTTTTTCCATCTCAGCTTCTTCTATGACTTCTTAAGTTATTGATACGATCCAACAACTCGCCAGGGTTATAATATGTCATAATAGTATATACCAACAAAATTGTTGTCACCAACAAAAGCCATGTCAGTAAAATATGTATTGTTACCCATACAATAGTCAACGCAGGACAATCGTCAAGTAATTGCAATATAAATATAGAAATAAATGCAAATGTTATAGATATAGTTATCAACCACTGAAAAAGGCGAAATACTTTTTCCTCTTTAAGCATCTTAGATATTCTTGAGCTTCTATATTGTTCATCTATTCTCTGAATAGCTTGCAATAACAGAGGATAAGTCATACCAACTATTACCGAAAAAACCGATAACAGAAGACTAATAGCATTATTGGAAAATTCAAAAGGTTGCATTATATCATTTTGCTAAAGTATTGTTGTTCACTACCACACCACCACCACGATGAGACACGCCTGTTACGTCCAATTTTATATAACGTTCCTTGTCTGCCTGATATTTCTGATTTGTTAGTTTCAGCTCTTCATTTACTTTATGAAGACTATCAATTTCCATCTTTAAGTCTTTAATTTCTGTGCTTAGCTCATTTCGATCCATCTTATGATTTTCATAAATAACTAAACAAATAGCAAACATTATAACTAAAACAGGACAAGAGTATATCAAAAAAGCATTTTTATGACTCATTGTTATATTCATTGTATATAATGTATATAGTCAACGATTTTTATTCTCCCATAATCCGCTTCATCGCTGCCATCATGCGAAGCTGTTTGGCTGTTGGTCCTTTCTGACCTTTCTCAGCCAAGTCGAGGTAGAACTTATAGTTCTTAGCCAAGACTTCACGAAGTTCATCAGGCATGAGCATATGCCATTCCTGGTTTTCCTCATCGCTATAGGTTGCAACCAAGTATAGTTTCTGAAGCTTGTACTGGGTCTTGCGCATCTTGCGAACGACATAGGTATTGGCTCCACCCCTAACAAATTCATCGATAATTTGCAACTCTTGCTTATTGAGGTTGCTCAATATCTCAATAGGACTATTGAGCAGTTCCTGCGCTACTCGGCGTGCCGTCTCGTCCTTTTTCAAGTTCGGACTAACGTACAGGTCGAGTTTGTCGCACACCTTTAGCATATTTGCTTTTGTTACACCTCCTACGAGTTGAACCAATCGTATGCTGGAATCAAAAGTTTTTGTATCTGGTAAAACTATCATAACTTAATTATTATCTTCGGGGTTAATAAATCTACTTTCATAGAGACTTTCTGCGAATATCTACAGCTGTTCTGTATGATATTCAAACACCTCATAATAAAGCTGTCTGCCCACTATTGTATATATCTATTACGATGCCTATTAATATAAACACAGAATAGAGCAATAAGAAACTAAACAAAAAGTAGACTACATTATTTATTATAACAGCAAGAGTTGGCTCTACCTCAACTTGCATGTTACAAATACCTTTGGCTAATACCATCATGATTATTGTTAGTATCGATATCAATAAACAAAATGCAAAACCTGAATTTATACTTTGAATAAAATCGGCTCCGCCTTCTTTGTTCTTAATCGAAACAACTTTGTCACTTAAAATAAAAGAAAGCATAATGGTATATGCAGCTACTATTAATGCAACCATACTTGGAATAATCGAGATACCTAAATCTAATATTTTTTCTACCTGTACATACATGTCTGTATGATTTAGCATAGCTACAGCAAGCAGTACGAGCGCTATCAAGAAAGGCATCCATGCGTCTTCCACAAAATCCTGTAAGCGATAATTGTAAAAGACATTAGACCATCCAAATAAGGATTTGCGTTTAGTTCTCATGATGTTTAAAAGCATCAATAATAGCGTGGTATACAGTAGAGCAAATACCATTGACTATTTGCGGGATTACCAAAATTCTAGGATGATCTTTACTATCAACCCGTTCTCTTTTGCCACCTTCACTTTCGACTATTGTAGCTTTAACCGATCCATTTTCTTCGGCCAATCGAGTTGCAGCTTCTATGATGCCATCATCATTTATCACCAAAGGATTCTCCTCAGAACCTACTGCTGCCAAAGAGAATTTGTTTGGATTCAACGTATGCATATTGTCTTCAAACATTTTAGCAAAACCTTTTGAATGACCTGGATTCGAATATGAAATTTGTGCCTCATAACTATAAATAGCATGGGCACTTAATATACGTGTTATTAAGTCATGATCTAAAACTACAGAAACATCAAAACCTTCTGGTTCTATATCTTCCAATGCTCCATGCAAATATTTTAAAACATTATTCAGAGAAATCTTTGAATTGCGTTTCACAGCCAACATGTGTACGGAAGGAATGAAATATAATTCAGCCTCATGCTTATTGGCTACAATATCTGTATTCCATTCCATATCAACATCCTTATGTTCACGAATATTATAAAATGCAGTAGGGTCAACGATTGTATAGTGAGTTATATTAAGTTGGATCCACTTAGGCATGTCGTCATTTTCAACACACTCACTTTCTATCATTGAACGAATGCTAATGCATTTTTTTCCAAAGACCCCAATCAGAGGATCTTTCTCCTTTATTGCTCTGAATGCTTCAACATAATGGCTAGGCTTTTGATTTTTTCTAGCCTTTATGTTAACAACAAACCATGTTGTTCTACGGAGTTCAATTTTGTCTTTCTGTGCCATATCTTTTATATTAGAATACTAAATATTATCAAATATTATTTCTAAATTATCGCTATTTCCAGATTTCCAATCTAGAAGGACTTAATTACCTATTTCTATCAAGTTTATATCGTATTCCATGCTCTTTGCAGAACGAATGACCTATAGTTGTACAACTGTATGGCTGCGGTTGTACGACTATATAGGCTATGGTCGTACAACTCTGGAGTTACAGTTGTACAACTATAAGGGTTTTAGTTGTACAACTGCAGAATTCTGATTTTTGAAGAAATCTACCAACGCATATAACTATCTGACTTTCTATCGATTACAAATCTTTGCTATAAATTCAATATTCTCACAGAAATAACTTCCGGTCGAAAATTCGAGAATTTCAGAGAAGATTTCAAGAAATACTGTTAGCATTTTTCTATAATTTAATCTTGCCTAAGATTTTGAACTTCTGCTGATTTTCAGATGGAACCTCGAAAATATCGCTCTTTTTACTGGAAATTGAAGAGGTATCTATTGGAAGATTATCAATATTCTCAATCGCATTCTCCTCTTTCAACTCTTCAGATACATCTGATGTCTTAACAACATCAGATTCACCAACAGCTTTAACTTCCAATGCAAAAAGACCATCATGACGGAAACCTATAACAAAAGTTACTTCTTTGGTCTCGTCCTTGCCTTCCACGAAATTACCCTTAGAAGGAGCAAAGAACGCAGTTAAGCCGCAATCTAACTTGATTTCTCCCTGTGCCATGCTCCGAATGCTGGATATAGTTCCGTGCAACCGCATACAGTTGGAGAAATCCGTATTCTCGTTATAAGGAACAATACCACTTATATCAGTATCATTGACCAGCAAATCAAAGATGTACTTGTCATTGATGGACTGTTGATGACAGGTAAATGCCAAATCCTTAATTTCCTTTATCTTATCTGCATCAAAATAATCCCTATCTTGAATAATAGTTAATGCCTTTAGGACAAGAATATTATAATTTGCTTCCAACTGTACAATAGGATGGGAACCGGATGACTGAGCCAATGTCTGGAGACGAGAAAGAATTTCATCTACAGGCGTATCCTTACGGCATTTGCGAATAAACTGGAACCAATAACGCAATGCGAACAGATTGGTATTACCTTGCTGAATATTACTATTCAAATAGTTTTCTACCTTTTCCTGTTCCTTCTCTGTTAAAAGTCCCCAAGACTCACCAAGACGTTTTGTATCACCCTTCACCTTGCTCAGGAGGAGATAACGTACATACAATTGGCGCAATCGTGGTCTTTCTTCATATAATGCTTTCTCGATGGCAGCACTTAAATGATTCAACATACCTGGCAAATCATCTATGAAATTCTTGCTCTGAGACTCACTTTTGTTCAGATAATCAAATGACTTATGGGTCTTCTGTGTATTACCCAAAGTCTTCATCTGAGACAGAAGTATTCTGGTCTCATCAATCAATTCGAGCATAGAAACATATTGCTCCTGATACCATTCATTATCACGCGAGAACAAGAACTTTCTGTAAGTATCATAAGGAGACAGACCTTTTCCATATTCTATCAAGATAACAATCAACTGAATTTCAGATATGTATGCATAGATATTCTTAGAGTTTAAACGACGACTTTCCTTAAAATAGCCACGTGCTTCTTCGGTCAAATCTTTAATTTCCTCAAAGTCTAGTTTTACATTTTCACGCTTATAATATTCCAAGAGTCTTCGTTTACACATACCAGCAATATGCTGAAGATTAAAATCTTTTTCACCACGTGCATCAAAAGCTTTCTGTACAAAGCTCATAGCCTCATCAAAATGCTTAGGTATGCTTGCCTTTTCATAACAGAAGCGTGCCAAATGACCCCAGAAATGGGCTTCGTTAGGAAAACTATTAGCCAATCTTGACAACACATTTCGCTGATTAAGCTCACTATAGCCAAGATCCTCCAACAACTGTGAAAAATGAGTATTGTTGTCTTTTGACCAAGCTTCTTCTACACCCAACAGTTCTTCTTTGCCTCGCTCAAGAAATACACTAATCAGAATCTGGCGGGAATCATCAACAAGATACTGCTGATTGCTCTTAATGCTATTAATCAGATTGATAGAACTCTCATAGACCATCTCTTTCCAACCACCTACACTACATACAGACTGTAGAACTGCATCAGCAAATCGTGCATATCGAGGACGCCAGAGAGTCTGTTTGCCAGCTTCATCAGTAACGTTGCTCAATATCTTATAAAGTGCCTGCTCTTCAACATAATGACTTCTTAGATATTTCTGCAAACCTATCACCTTCCCATCCTTCTTAAAGAGATTTCGGAAAATTAAGTCTGACACTTCTTTCTGAGAGTAATGATAAATCATTGATACATAAAGGACAAAGTCATTAAGAGGCTGTGATAACAGACTATTGTAATAGCTCACATATTTCTCGATTTTTTCCTGTTTGTAATCATCATTACAAATCGCCAATGAAAAATCGATAACCTCGCACTGGTTAGGAGATTTCTTGTCCCATTCCGCCATATCAGATTTATTTTTGGCATAGAGATTGACTTTATGTACGAACCGGTTCTTCTCATCAGAATCAGCCATTGTATCAGACAAATGAATGTTATTCTGCTGCTCGGTAAATCCAACTTTCTTATTATGCCTTTCAACTATGACAAACAAAAATCTTGCCTTGTTGGAATTACTGTTTCGCACCAGTGCATCCACGGTAGTAATATTTACCTTAGAAGCTTCAACTATAGCCAAAACTGGTGTTTTTACCTGCGTATAAAACAGATGAAGTTTATCTTCTGTTACTCCCTTGATATACTTGGTTAAAAGAACCACAGGATACTCTTTTCTCAAATCATACGCTAATCTTCTTGACAATGTCGTTCCTCCAGCTCCAGCATCATGATAAAGCAGGAATTTAGAAGATTGGCGAAGCTGCATACGATCCCTGACCTTGTTCTTTAGAATATCCAGAATCTTTCGGGTAGCTTCAACTTCCTGCGAAATTTCAAACCATCGAATGTCTTCACCCCTAAAGAAAGTGTCAGAAGGTCTTAAGTCATCAGGTGCTGTTGCACCTATGCTGGCATGAACAACATCCAAACCTCCGTCTTTCAATATAGAAACGATAGAAGAGATATCGATGCAATCCAACTTACCCGAAGCCTTGGAAGGTACGATGACACTGGACAAAGGTATAGATGAAGCACAAGACATCGTTTCTTCAACACCCAGGATGAACTCATTGGCACTCATTTTAAACGATGCACTATTAAAACTATACTCCACCGCTTCTTCTGAAACGTCAGCCAAATAGTCTTCATCTGTAGATACAAAGATAAAATGTACCAAATCAGCCTGAACTTCCTCTATATCTGTTAAAGAATGTATGATATCCTTAAGATAACGGTCTTCTACGTTCAGACATACTATATAATATTCGTTTGTGGAGTCTGTCATGAAACGGCGAAGTGCATCTTTGATAAATTTACCGTATTTGCGCTTATTCCAGGAACGGAAATCCGAGCATGAAGTTCCGACGCTTTCTGACAGTCCGTTGGCAAACAACCAATTGAGACGTCCCCCACTAGTACTGACCGGCAATGAAACATGATTTTCATACTGGTCTATCACCAAAGGAACTACTCTACTATCCTTAGCTGCACCAAAAGCTGTAAAAAGTCCATACTGCCCTTTGGTTTTCGGATCAAAATCCAGAATAAAGGACCAAGGAATCCGAGCAAGACTAGACTTGAGATCTACAGACGTATTCTTGTCATTCGGTGGGCTGATGAGGATATACTGATTTCGGTTATTGAAATTGTCGGCAGCTTCAAGCACTTCTCCAAAATCGAAATGCTCTTCCAAGACATCAGCATTTACAATTCCGTTATAGGCATCATTTAACTTTTCCGGTACATTTTTATGAATGCTTTTATACAGACTGACTGTCAATTTTCTAGAATATGCATATACCAATTTAATATTTGCTTCTGTTTCGAGTCTATCGGTTATCTCGTCTAGATCATGCATACCATGATTACCGTCAGTCTCTATCGTCTTAAGCGCCAGAGATTCATCTTGTGATATATCGTTGGAATTCTCCAGAGTTGTCAACAGTGCAGAATAGTTTGGTCTCCAATTTTTCTTTTTAGGGGTTCCATTCAAGTCATGTGAGCCTGACAAGAAATTGCGGACTTTCGTCTCACCATATTTATCATAGAGCCTATATTTCATAAAAGCCTCTCCGCTTCTACGAAAGAACTGTCTGGCCTCATCCCAATTTTTCTGCTTGAAATGATAAGCTGCCTTCAATGCATCGGAATAATAATTGCCGAGCTTAATCTTTTTCTGTTGTAGCATGGTCGTATATGTTAAAGTTAAGTATTTCAAAAACCTTGGGCAACAATACTAATGATAGTCTTGCTTTACGCCCAAGGATCTTTCACTTGGATGAACCCATTTACTATTCTTCTTTTGCTTTTCGGATGCTGGCCATCTCCTTTTCATAAAAAGCTTGTGCTTTAGGATGTATAGTCCTTACGCGCATACTAACTTCAATCAAGGTTCTTTCCAGGCGATGAATTTCTTCTACCTGCTCTTCCTCACTTTCGAAGAAACAAGGACAAAGGTATATCATCGTTGAAATTATGTAATCGAATGTCTCCTTTTCAAGTGACCCATCTAAGTATAGAGGATTCAACTTGCGAAGAGTACGAGCATCAATACCTGTTAATTCCGAAAACTGACGGTCGGAAGTAAGTCGCCACCTTCTTCTCGCTTGGCGAAACTCTTCAGCAGCGAAGGCTATCCATTTGTTCGCCTTGCTTTTCGTAGAGATTTCGTCCATAAGCCTATTATCTTCCTGATAAAAGGCAATTTCAAAAGAACTTGGACTAAATTTTCTCTAACAAGTGCTAAGCTATATAAAAAACGCTGCATTCATGAATACCGCAGCATTTAGGAGCAAAGCAGTAATTTTGCAAGCAAACAAGGAAAGAATTTGTTGTATATATATAATTAATGTATAAACTAAAGAATATGAAAGCAATGTATAAAAGCGAACTGGCTGCTTATGCCGGTGTGTCGACTGGAACACTGAGAAGATGGCTGATGCCGTACCGACAGCAACTGAATGAAATGGGTGTGAAACCGAAAGACCAGTTGTTAAGTCCGAAAGCAGTTAAGTTCATATGTGATCAGCTGTCTATCGATATATGACAATGTCGAACAGCACGCTTTTGAAAAGTCGTACCTTCGCAGCGTCAATCAGAACAAACGGGATTGCTAATCTCTTTGAGCTGACGATGACATAACTTGATTATTAATCTTTTAATTTTTTCAATTATGAGTAAATGTTACAAAGTTTCAAAGAAGACCATGAACATGGGACCTAAAGAGGGTAAGACCGTCTATAGCGTTCGCCCTTTCAGTTACGGTACCTTGACTACCAAGGACATTGCGAACCAAATCGCAATGGAGTCTACGGCAACTCCTGCCGACGTGATGGCGGTACTCGACCGCTATACTTACTACGTGAAGGAGAACCTGAAGAAGGGTTACGACATCGAGCTGTTCGGCTTCGGCAAGCTCTATCTCCGCTTCCTCACTGGTAAGGCTGTGGAGAACGAGAAGGATGCGAATGCCAAGCTCGTGAAGAGTATCCTTCCTGCCTTCCGACCTTCGTACTTCCTCTTGAAGAACGGTAGCCGTGTATACAACCTGCTTCCTGATTCCATCGAACTCGTCAAGTACGGTGATGAGAAGAAGGACAAGACTACTGGCGGTACTACCGGTGAGGACAAGAAGCCTACTACAGGGGACTCAACGAATGGCGGTGAGAACGCTGGTGGTAGTGTGAACACCGGTGGTAGTGTGAACACCGGTGGTAGTGAGAACACGGGCGGTACCGGTTCTGAGAACGGAGACAGCTCTGATGTTACAATCTAAACCGTATTGTTAAACCCTTTCAATTGATTTCTCATGATGAATGATTCTAATGGTTCCAAGAAAATTTCTTGGGTGCAAGTTGTAAATGCCATCGTGCAAGCTCTGATTGCTGCACTCACGGCATTGGGAGTAAGCTCCTGTGCAAACTATGTCAGTTAATAGTTAACAGTTTATAGTTTAAAGAGCCTATTATGATTAAAGATACATTTCCTATGAACATCGGGGAGGAGAAGGTACGCTCAGAGCGTACACTCCTCGCCGGAGTTGAAGACGGCAAATACATGATGTCTGCCGACTCTGTGAGATTTCTGGTGCTGCATTGCTCGGCTACCAGACGTAACCAGGACTATTCCGTGGAACAGCTGAGACGTGACCATAAGGCCCGTGGGTTTTATGACATCGGCTACCACTTCTATATCCGAAAGGATGGGACGATGACGCAGCATCGTAAGCTGCTGGAGGTGGGAGCTCATGCCAGACCTTATAATAGATGCTCTATCGGCATCTGCTATGAGGGAGGGCTTGATGAGAAAGGCAAGCCTTGCAACACCATGACGGCAGAACAGGAAAAGAGACTCGTGGATCTTTTCAGGAATCTGAAGATTCTCTTTCCGAAAGCGAAGATTGTGGGGCATCGGGATTTGCCTGGGACTACTCCCAAAGAGTGTCCGTGTTTGGATGCTGGCAGCTGGGCTGCTCATCACCACCTTGATTAACTCTTTTATTTACTCCTTCTGGTTGGTATATGAAACTGGCCGGAGGGAGTTTTTTCGTCTTCAACCATACTAGTATAAATCTACATTGATATCGAAAGGAGAATCGAAGTCCTTCAGCATCGCATGCTTTGTATCTTTCTCTGAGAGATTAGCATGCTCAGTTGGGATTTTCCAATCGATACCGAGGGTATCATCAAGGATACTGATGCCTCCATCTGCCTCTGGATGATAGAAGTTATCACACTTGTATTGGAAGACGGCTGTCTCTGAGAGAACTGCGAAGCCATGGGCAAAGCCCTTTGGAATGAAGAACTGGACATGGTTGTCTTCTGTCAGTTCTACAGCCACATGCTTGCCATAAGTAGGGGAGCCTTTGCGAATATCTACTGCTACATCAAGCACTCTGCCTTTTACGCAACGTACCAATTTGCTTTGAGTATAAGGTGGGCGCTGGAAGTGCAGGCCTCGCATCACGCCATAGCTGCTCATAGACTCGTTGTCTTGGCAGAAGTGAACACTGTGTCCCAGGATTGGGGCAACCTTCTCTTCAAACTCTCGTTCGCTGAAGCTCTCGAAGAAGTAGCCACGAGCATCACGGAAGAGGCGTGGCTCAATAATGAGAACGCCTTCTATATCTGTTTTGATTATATTCATTGTTTTATCTTTTGTTCTTAAAAATAAGAATTTCTAAAATCATCCCGTCCTTTTTTACCATTAAAGAAGGCTCCACCTTTCTCACCAAGCCTCTCTTTCCTCAGGAACGAGAGGATGTAACCGCCCTCCGGTGCTCGGAACCGCTACGCTATAAGGTTGGCGGACCATCAAAGGTCTTCGCCATATTATGCGGGATGGGACCGCCTGGGAAAAGAGATAATTGCGAGTTCTAAAGCGTACCCTATTACCGAGATATTGGGATTTTCGGCATAAAACATAAGTTGTCAAATTATCAAAGCTTTCAAATCATTCAACTTCAATGTCTTTAACAATGTTATAATTTCTTTTTTCTCAGGTGCAGATATTCTCTCACTTTGACTTTTGTACTTCTGAAAAACTTCAGTAAGTAAATAATAAGGTCCAGCTATTAAAGCACTCTCTTCCTGAAAGCAATAAATTGCCCAATTTGCTGAATATTGATTTAACAAGTCTAGATAACTTCCACTTTTTTTAATTCTATCGATAATTGTTTGAAGAAAGCCATGAACTCGAGGTTCGAGAAAAACTTGTTGTCTATAATTTGTTATCTCTCTTGCATCTTGTATCCACTCAAAAAATGTTTGCTCACCTATATTATTAGAAAGGATAAAAGAATCAGGATAAGTGATAGTAAAACATTTTATAGTCTGTTTATGATCATTATCTTGTTTTAATCCTTTAGCCTTTTCACCGACTTTTATTTCCAATTTATTTAAACCATTCTTCCTAATGATACCAATTTGGTCAAAACCAAGAATTGCCTTACATGAATAAAAAACAGAATAATATAATTGAACTGTTGCCCAAGAATAACTTTTCTCCTTGATAGACTTTAAAGCTTGCAAAAAGGAAAACAAAGAATTAAAATAGAAGGACGCAGAATCACGTTTTTGGCATTCTTTTAAATTCTCCAATTCTTCTAATGTTACTTCTAGTTCTCCTTTAAACTTATAATCATTAGATTCTGGAGGAAGTCCTTGTTGCGTTCTTGCTAAAACTTCGCAAGCTATCTGTAAATCACGTCGCTTAAAAAGCATATTCATTTTCTTCAGGAAGAACTTTATTGATACATGTTTCTAAATACTCATATATTACCTTACGCTGAGTTTTACCATCATAATTTTTAATGTCGTATCTAGTTAAGATATAATCATTTAAATTAAGTATCTCATAAATTGTATCAACCTTAAAATCACTACGCTCTGCACATTTTGGTATCACTAAATTACATAAGACATCAATTGCTGCATAAAATCCAGCATTCATTAAAAATGGATTTCTAGACTTATTGGTCCAAATACCTTCTTCATCATACCATTTTTTCAAAGCTTTGAAATAATTTAAAATGGTAGCGCGCTGACTTTCTAAACTCATTAATCTATATCTTGCAAAAACCCCATTTTCTGTTAATCTGTCTTTCAATACAGAAACAATAGTAGACATATCTACACATCCAGCTCCACGAGGAGTCCCAGGAATCTTAATCAATTTATAATAAGGGGATTCTTTCTCGTCATTCAAATAGTAGACGATATCATTAGCCCTCACTATAGGCATATCCGGATCATTCTGTTTTATTATACCAAAAAGATCATAAATCAAACTTTTCTGAACCGGTCTCTGTTCAGTATTTATATTCAAGAATATCTTAGCTGCTGCTTCAGTTTCTAAGTTATTTGTCATTATTACTAAGATATCCTTTTCTCCTATCGTTTCATCCTTCTTCATTGCTCGTTCCAGTCCTGCCATTCTATGTTGACCATCAAGGATTTGAGCAGAAGCAGCAACTAATGGTATTTTGATTGCATTGTTTTCTGGGACAATACTAGCATCTTCATTCGTCCAATTTATAAGAAAAGGAGTATAGAAAATATTACCAGACAACACATATTCCTCTATCGATTTGAGTCGAACAACACTTAACATTCTTTGAACAGCTCCTTTTTCATTATCTAATCCTCGCCGTGCTACATATTGAATATAATCAAGATCTTTGACCTTCATCATAAACACAAAAGCATCAATTTCTCCCATTTTAATTGGAAGCATTGGCATACTTATGAAATTATTACTATCCATATTTGTTATTTTTGTATGTCACTAATACAGCGTCCCCACTATATTACAAGTAGTTACACGTATCTGTTTTTGAAAAAAGTTATTTTGTTATCGTTTTGCAGAAGATAAGCTGCACTCGGCAATTTGAAAGCCAGCTTTCATTGCGCTCGTTTGCATTATCTTTTAGGGTGAAGGATTGCTAAGCACACTCCTTCACCTTATCTATTTTTCAACATAGTAACATGGAAACATAGATTTTATTTCCATAGTTATGTGTTAAAAGCATTTTTCAACACAAGCTAAAGGAACTTTTGCTCTTCTATCACCAGTTTGTTCAATACTGGCAAGAGTTTTTCTATCTTGCGGCACTTCACCTTATTATAATAGAAGTCTATATCGTCGAGGAGGTCGTAAGCTTGGTCTTCGGGCATATCACCACCATAACCGCCAGCTACTATTGTTATGGCGGCTAGCTTGCGAGCATCTAAGTGAATGCGGAAATCGTACATGCTTCGAAGGATTACAGGAAGGGTATTGTATATGACGTTACAATAGTGCAACAGGTCTTTGAAATCTTCTGATTCCGTCAAATAAGCTTCCAGCATCTCTTCCTGATATTGGCGGAGAAGCAATAAGTACTTTTCCTTTCCTACCTTACCTTTTATGTTTTGGGTCATCACCCAGAATAGGGCATGAGAGAGGACTATTTTATCTTCGGAAGGGTGGTAATAGAAGAGGTCATCTTCGGGGCTATGACTCTTAGCCCAATGTTCTTCTAACTTACCTAACATTTCCTTTCGAAAGGAATTTCTATCTTCTTTATTCATTGTATTATATTGTTTCTTTTGGTACGCAAATCACGCAGAATATAAGTTTGATAATTCTTGACTATATCACCTCGCTTACGCTCACCTCATCCATAATCTTGCGCCACAAGTCCTTGGACATGGCGATAGTGGGGGAGACGCTGAATTTATATAGCTTGCCAATAGAACGCAAGTTGTACATCACATTATGGCGACTTTGCGTTATTTGGGCTATGATGTCTGCGTTTCCTTCTTTGGTGATGATAGGGAACATATATTCTGTGTCCGTGGAATATCTGTTGGCTATTTGCTGCATAGCCTTATCCCATTTGATCGTGACAGCTGGATTGTTGTCAGATGCGTGGGAAATATAGGTCAGCATCCTGTCTTTAACGTCGGATTTCTTCAGATAGGCTATATCCACAAACTTCATGCCTCTTGTATAAAGGGAGAACAGGAACATGTCTCGTGCGAATGCTTGCGATTTGTGAAGGTCGAGAGTTCGCAGATAACGCAACTCTGCTATTGACGGGAACTGTTGAGAGGTGCGCTTGGGTTGTGGCGGTCTCTTGTTGACTAACCGAAAGATGTCTTATTCCTGAACAATTCCGCTTTTTTCAGCTTGCTTATAGAATGTGCATAGTTGCGACAGGTAGTAAGCTCGTCGATGATCTGTTGTGCAAAAACTGCAAAATCGGTCATAACAAAAAGTGTATTTTTGTTCAACTACTCTTCTACAACTTCAAAGTCTTCCTTATGCACGCCACGGATAGCTACAGCTATTCCACCGAAGTCGAAGACGAGCTGGCGGTCACGGTCTATGCGGACAATGTAGCCTTCATAGTCTTTGAATGGTCCTGAAAGGACACGCAGCTTCACGTGGTCTTTGGCAAACTTCTCAAAAGCATCACGAAGGAATGTCACCTGCTCCGGATGGGTCTTCATCACATTCATAAAGGGCTGCATGATGGAGTCCTTGATGGATGCTGGTCGTCCTAAACTGCGGTCGTTGACTAAGTGAAATTGGGGAAAATGCTCTGCAAGAAATTCTTGTAGGTCATTCACGGTACCTTGCAAGAAGACAAGTCCGCTGACAGATTGCTCCAAAGTCTTTTTCACTCCTTGTTGCTTTTCCTCATCCTTGTAGGAATAACGAAGGGTTTTATGAATGAAAAAAGGTTGTTGGGTATTTTCCTCGTCAGCATTAAACTTTTCAAGCCATTTCTCCATTCCTTTAGCTGCCATGTGAAGAATAAAAATATAACTCCATGAAGTGGGGTCGGTAGAAGGGTCTTCTTTCTTTCTTATCCGTTTGCGTCGGGATATTCCTTCTACACTCGGATCCGAAAGTCTTTCAGCCCCGATAACGTGGATGCCCTTTGGTAAGCGCTTGCTTACGTCGGCTGTAGAAGGTGAATTCAAGCAATCCTGCGTCATATTCTCGTCCTACTTTATGTCCTCAGCTGCAACCATGCATGATGGTTGTGGAAGCCTAGTCCATTTATTATTATAGTGCATAATCTTAATCGTATATATGAGTATTAGCCATATAGCCTCTACATATGTATCTTTATTTTACATCATTTTGCGCTTTCTTCTTAGAAAAGGGCAACGTCAGCCGAAATAGGTGCAAATCTGCCATTTACAGGAATCATCCCAGGCAGATTTGCTAAACATTTGTGTTAAATTTTGGGGATGAAACACAGAAAATGAGAAAATTTTACACGTAATCCAACTAATTTTCGTACTTTTGCAACTAGATTACTCTCTTCTAAGAAGAAAGGGCGAAGTTTGCTAAACATTTTACCCCATCATTCCGAAGTGGGGTAAATATACCGATTTATTTACAACTCTTTCAAGGCTGAATTGCAAAATGGCTATAAAAAAAGAGAGCTTTCTGATTAGTCTTCACTTTTAGACCTAATCAGAAAACTCTCTATATAAAATATGTATTGTCAACTTTTTTTAGATTGTAGCTATAGCATTCTCTGACAATACAGAATCGACTACACTCTTGATGACAAAACAGAATTCAGGCAATCTGTTATCTTCATCACGAGACATGATGTTTGTGGAAATCTTTCGCAGTTCTTCTGAAGATATGAAGTTGCCGTCTTCGTCAAACAAAATGCTAAGGGCTGCCTTGCGGCGTTCTTTCAGCAAGTCACAATCCAAGCGCAATGTTTCTATGTCTGCTTGTGCGTCATTGTTACTTGCTTGCACTCCTCCCACTGCATCATATTGAAATACAGTTTCGCACTCGGGCATTAATGGCGTATAATGCAAAGGCTTGTCAGCCTTGCTGTCATCACAATGCTTAAGTGTCGGATTGTTTGTGCCAACTCCCATGAGATTGGCATCATCATCGGTAATGCTACAAGTAAGCAAGAGGTTCTTGTATTCACCCACCAATTCACGATGAGTGCCCTTGGGAACGACATGCTCCACAGATTGTTTTCTGCCTTCCGAATCCTCGAATATGCGCAATCCGCAATAGCAACAGATTCCGCCTTGCTCATCGTACATCTGGTGCTTTAAGTCCCATAAGTGGGGAATCACCTGGATGTCTCGCACCATCTTCCAAAGTTTGCGTCCTGTTAGACCAGGATATACGTTTGGGTTGAGAAGACTCTGCTCGTCCAGCTGCCGAGCTTGCAGCTCTGCTTCGTGACGGCGAACGACTTCTGTAGAATAATCTTTTCTTACAAGTCTCATCTTCCTATGATTTCTAAGCGTTTGATAATGGCACGGAGACGAACAAGTTCTGGTTGTGTCGGTTCTGTTTCCTTTTCCAGATCTGAAAGCAATGCCTTGGCTTTCTTGAGATCTTTTGCAGAAACACAGTCCTCAATAGCTCGTATTTGTTCCATCACCGCTGATGTACGGTTGGCTGCTCCCATGTTCTCTGCTATAAGACTGTTGGCATCGATTCCGTATGTGCGGTGAACACTGAGGGTTCGCACACCATCATCTACGTGCATGCTATATACGATGTTCTCTGGTTTGTTCTCTACTCCAGACAGCACCAATGGTGAATGGGTGCTGATGATAAACTGTACTCTCGGAAATGTCTTGCGGAATCGTGCAAGAACGGACTGCTCCAACTCGGGATGCAAGTGGAGGTCTATCTCGTCAATCACCACAATACCGGCAAGGTCGGTTGTACTTCCGTTGCTCAGAAGTAATGAACGATATGCAATATCGAGTACCATGAAGAACAGACGCTTGTAACCTGCTGGAAGTTTGATAAACGATGGATTGCTTCCGTCACGTGTCTGTAGGCAAAGTCCGCTTTCTTCATATACACTGACAAAGAAATCTGTCACTTCGATATTCTTGTCTCCCTGCGAGAATTTTAACAGGCAATTGCGGATAGCCTGAACCTCCTTGTCATAGCGCGATTTCTCTCGTTCGGCATTTTCAAGAAGTGACTTGTGGAGTTTTATGTCCTCATTGTATTCTTCTTCATTTACAACACCCTGAGCCTTAGTATTCTCACAATTCTCTAATGCCTTTTTCTCTCCATCTACTGTACGATTTGCTCTGTCCCAAAGTGTCCAAATCTTTGTGAGCCGATTTATCCAGATGTCGGAATAGGCTGTTTCTTCATCCCAACCAAGATAACCGAGGTTTCTTAGACTCATCTCTTTTTCGCTGAGCTTGGTCTCTTTGGTTACATGAGGAAAACCATCAGAGAAATAGGCAAACATTGGTAGCTGGTCTGTTTCTTTGATGCGATTCTTCAAACGCATGGATGCTTCTCCAAACTTACTTGGCTGCACCTTAAAGGTGGAGGTGGAGGCATACATGTCCCAATCAAGGGGAACACCTTCGAATGTGGCACACGCATGTATGTTGACAAAAGAAAATGGCATCCCGGTCTTTGGGTCTCTTGTCAAATCTTCTGTCTTACTATAATCACGTGGCTTCAAATCCTGAAAACCTGCACCCAGATTGAGCGCTTTTTCTTCTTTGTCGCGTTTGAATGCAAAGCTGAGTGCCTTGTGGATGGCATGTATCAGCGTTGTCTTTCCTGTGCCGTTTTTGCCGAACAGCACTGTCAGACCTGGGGCGAAAGTGATATGGTAGTCACTGAAACAGCGGAAATTCTGTATATGAAGTTCATTTAACTGCATAATGTATTTCTTTTGTATGAATTCTTATAAATAACGTATGCAAAGTTACGCATATATTTTGTAATAATGTCGAAATTCTGCAATAAACACGAATTTTATAATATTTATTAGCGTTTTCACCACTTTTTCTTCTAAAAATGGGCAGTAATCACCTGTTGGATGATTTTCTTGTTGGCTTCATTGATGGTTGCTACGTCTAATGACTGCAAGTAAATCTGTGTGGTCTTGTAGGAGTTGTGTCCCATGCCCTCGCTGATAGTAGCTATCGGTATATTCATGTGCAAGGCTACGCTTGCCCATGTGTGGCGTGCCACATAGGTGGTGAGCGGTATCTTCAAGCCTACCATCTCACCGATTTTCTTCAGGTTGTAGTTGGTGTTGTGCTCCACCTTGCGGTATGCGGTGTATGGAGAGGATTCCTTGCCTGTCAGGATGGGTAGCAGATAAGGAGACTCTTTGGTCTGTTCGGCATACTTGTCGATAATGGCTTGCATCGGCTTCATCCACTCGATATTGAGATTTTGGTGGGTCTTGCGACGGTTGTAGTTCACCAAGCCACATTTCAAGTCTGTTTTCTTCAGGAACGCCATATCCACGAATGCCATGCCTCGGAGATAGAAACTGAGCAGGAACAGGTCTCGTGCCTTGTCAAGGGAGGAACCTGTTGGCAGCTCCATGTTTTCTATCTTGCGAATATCCTTTACATTAATGGCTCGTTTGGCAGTTCGCACGTTGCTAGTCTGCACATGTGCAAAGATGTCATTGGGTGGAGCTTGCCCTGCTTCCACCGCCTTGTTGTAGAGTGTGCGGAGGGTTCGCAGATAGAACGCCACGGTATTTTGACCAACTCCTCTGTTCCACAGCCATGCCTGGTACATTTCCATCATCTCTCTGGTCATCTGAGAGAAGGTCAGGTCTTCTTGATTTCGGAATTCCATAAATCGGTTGGCGGCACTGGTGTAGTTGCTCTTGGTGCCGATGCACTGCATCTGCTCCTTCTTGGCTATCTGCTGGCGGAAGAAAGCAAAAACGCTCTGGCTCGGTGGCAGCTGCTGTATCTCCTTGGCTATATCGTCAATGGTATAAGGGATGCCTTCTACATCCTTATCACGGATGATACGCAGCATCTGCTTCATCTCCCAATCTATCTTTGACTGGATGAGCTGCAGATGTGCCTGTCGGTTGTTGCGGTTGGAAACAATGATAACCGACTTCTTGTCGTTCCACTCTTCTGGAAAGACATGATAGTCGGTACTTATCCAGCGCAGGTTGCGCTGGTGGATGAGGTGATAATACAATGTGCCTTCCTTTCCTGGCACCGAGGATGCTCTAAATTTTACTTTTACTGTTGCCATAATACTTTATTAAATGGGTGAATAATGTTTGTTAAAACCAGAAAGAATAAATAAATTAGTTTAAAATATAGCGTGGTTTCTATTTTTTTTGTAACTTTGCACAAAAACTTAGTAAGATCAATTATTCAATAAACAAAAATGAAGAAACAAGCAGTTATGTTTTTAGCTTTACTCAGCCAAAGTCTAGGCTTGACGTTTGCTGATAATCTGACCGAAACTAGGGGCATCGGACAATATCCAGGACGCCCATCGCAGTTTACGGCTCCTAAGATGGTGAAGGACCAAACCTACAGGAACATCGCCTTGAACCGTATGGTGTATACTTCATCCAATGCTGATTTCAATCTTACGGGACATCTCGTAACCGATGGAATCATCACCAGTAAGGCTCCTTCGTTCTTGAGCGTGAAAACCAACGAGGGAGAGCTGTCTAACCGTGACAAGGAGAAGATGATTGACGGTAATACGGTGACAAGCCAATATATTAAAGGTGAAGATGCTTTCGTGGAGTTTAACTGGGAAGCCATGAAGGTGAACCTCAAGAACCTGAAGTTCACCGGTGAGCTGGCTTACTACAAGGAAAAGGCTTCCGAAGGTTATGTGATTCGTGTTTTGGGTTCGCATAATGGTACCAAATGGGAGGTGCTCGGCGAGGAGAAAGGCGCCGGACTTCCTGGTGAGGCTACCAAGCAGCAGGTGAGCTCCGACCCTAACAAGTTCCAGGACGTGGTGCGCCTGCCACTCAGAAAACTGAATGTTGCCATTCCTTTGAAGAAGCAGGGCAACTATGAGCATGTACGCATCGAACTGAAGATGAAAGGTGCTGCATGGTGGCGTATCAAACTTATTGATAATACCACTTCATGGCGTCCATCCATGCATTTCTCAAGCGTCTGGAAATCTGGCTTGACCAATAAGTTGAGTTCCAAGGCACAGTGGCTCTATGTGGATTTAGGTACAGAGGCCGACTTCGATCAGGTGAATCTCTTCTGGGTGAACAAGGCTCGCCACGGAAAGATTCAGGTATCTAATGATGCCAAGAACTGGAGCGATATTGCTACCCTGGGACTGCAGAAACAGAAGGGATTGGTAGAGAAGGTGGCTTGCAAGGGCCATGGAAGATATGTTAGATTGCAGTTGACAGAACCAGATGCTTCCGGCAGATTCGCCTTGTCTGAAATGCAGGTGATGGGTAAGGGCGGTTTGCATGCCGAGGCTGCCAATACGCTGGCTTCCAAGAACGGCAAGCAGATGCTCAACCAGTGGCAGTTGCGCCGCGAGGGAAGCGATGCCTGGATTCAGGCTACCGTGCCGGGTACCGTGCTTGCCAGCTATATGAACATCGGGGCGGTGCCTGATAACCGCTATGACGACAATATGCGACAGATTTCGGAGTCGTTCTTCAATTCTGATTTCTGGTATCGTACCACCATCAACCATCAGCCTTCTGCCAACAAGAACCAGCATACCTATCTCAACTTTGATGGTATCAACTGGAAGGCGGATGTATTGCTGAATGGTGAGAAGATTGGCAGAATCGACGGTGCCTTTATCCGTTCTCGCATTGACGTGACCAAGAAGTTGAAACCAGGTGCCAACAAGTTGGAGGTGCACGTTATCAAGAATGCACACTTCGGCGTGGTGAAGCAGAAGAATCTTCAGAACACCGATTTGAACGGTGGTGAGTTGGGGGCTGATAACCCTACCTTCCACGCTTCTATCGGATGGGACTGGATTACCAATACCCCTGGTCGTGAAATCGGTATCTGGAATGATGTATATCTTACTCATGACAATGGCGTAAGTGTTTCTGACCCAGTGGTTACATCCACCCTGAACTTGCCTGATACCCTGGCGTCAATGACCCCATCTGTGTTCCTGCAGAATGCGGATGCCGTGGCAAAGACCGTGAAACTGGCAGGTTTTATCGGTAAGATTAAGTTCGAGAAGGAAGTTAGTCTGCAGCCAAACGAGAAGCGTGAGGTGGCTTTTGCGCCTGCTGATTATCCGCAGCTCAAGAACCAGCGCATGAACCTCTGGTGGCCTAACGGCTATGGTTCACCTTATTTATATGATGCCGGATTCAAGGTATCTGACAAGGCTTCCGGCGAGAAGCTCTCTGAGGTGACCTACAAGGCAGGTATCCGCCAGATGAGCTATGCCGACCTGGAGACCCAGACCAAAATTTACATCAACGGCAAGCGATTGAACCCATTGGGCGGTAACTGGGGCTTCTCGGAGACCAACCTCAACTATCGCGGACGTGAATATGATGCAGCAGTTCGTTACCATAAGGAGATGAACTACAACATGATTCGTGACTGGGTAGGACAGATTGGCGATGAGGAACTTTACGAGGCATGCGATAAGTATGGTATCATGATATGGCAGGACTTCTGGCTGGCGAACCCATGGGACGGACCAGACCCAGATGATGACAAGATGTTCCTCGAGAACTCAGCCGATTACATTTCCCGCATCCGCAGTCATGCATGTATCGGCATCTATTGCGGCAGAAACGAGGGCTTCCCTCCTGCATCCATCGACAAGGTGCTGAGAGAGCAGGTGAAGGCGATTCATCCACAGTTGGGCTATATCCCTAGCTCAGCCGACCTGGGTGTGAGCGGCCATGGTCCTTATCAGATGAAGTCACCATCATTCTACTTCGCTAACCAGAGCCATAAGTTGCATTCGGAGCGTGGTATGCCTAATGTGCCTACCTTCGAATCGCTGAGCAGAATGATGGAACCGGAGCATCTGTGGCCACAAAGCGATGCCTGGGGACAGCATGACTATACATTGAAGGGTGCCCAGGGTGGTGAATCTTTCAATAACATCATGGAAAAGCGTTATGGAAAGCCTCAGAGTGCAGAGCAGTTTACCAAGTGGGCACAGTGGCTGAACTATGATGGCTATCGTGCGATGTACGAGTCTTCTCAGCAAGACCGTCTCGGTTTGCTCATCTGGATGAGTCATGCCTGCTGGCCAAGCATGGTTTGGTGTACCTATGATTATTACTTCGAGCCAACCGCTGCTTACTTTGGTGTGAAGAAGGCTTGCGAGCCATTGCATACCCAGTATAATCCAGTGAAGAAGGTTGCCGAGGTGGTTAACTTTGCCGGTGGTGCCAAGAACGGTCTGGTGGCTAAGGCTCAGATTTTCGATATGTACGGAAAACTGATGAAGGAGGATAGTCAGGAAGTGAATGTGGGTGAAGACCAGACCCTTGATGCGGTAAGCATAAGCGAGCCGGATGAGGCTGTTTATTACATTAAGTTGACGCTTCAGCAGAACAACCAGGTGGTATCTGACAACTTCTACGTGATGGGTAAGGAGGAGGACAATCTCCAGGCACTCTCTAAACTGCCAAAGGCAACGGTTGCCATCAGTGGCAAGCGCTTTGTTCAGCAGGGTGAAGAGTGGATTGGCGAGGTTGAAATTCGCAACACGGGTCATGTGCCGGCTCTTCTGATCCGTTTGAATCTGAAGGGCGGTGATGGCGAGCAGATTCTGCCTGTTATCTACAGCGACAACTACTTCAGTCTGATGCCGAATGAGTGCAAGAAGATCAAGGTTTCTTATCGCAATGAGGATGGCAGAGGTCAGGCTCCATACGTGGAGGTTACCGGTTTTAACAAGTAAACAAAAAAGCGCATCAGAATTCTGATGCGCTTTTTTGTTTACTTGAGGAATCCCTGCTGCTTGAGGGCATCGAGAAATCCGATGCTCATGGCCTCGCAATCCTTCTTGGTATATCGGATGTCGGTGAAAACCTGGGCGAGGGTTTCTACGTTGTTGATGCGTACAAACTCCTTATTCTCTTCCAGTGCTTCCTTCTCGGCGTAGAAATCATCAATCTTTTCTGGGGTGTAATCCTCGAAATGTTCGTTGTGGATGATGCTGCGCAATGGCAGGCGATCGCTCTGGGCTGGATGCTCGGCAGGCCATCCGATGGTGAGGGTGGCAACGGGCATCACGAGTTTCGGCAGTTTCAGAGTGTCGATGATCATCTTTGGCATATACACCGTAGTGCCCAGGAAGCAGGTACCCAAACCAGCCTCTTCTGCCAGGTTGGTGAATGTCTGCGTGAAGAGCAGGGCATCGGTAGCCGCATTCATGAACGAGAGGATGTTGTCGTATCCCGGAGTACCCTTGCGGTTTTCCGCCCAGAGGGTGGTGCGTCGATAGTCGGCGCAGATGGTGAGCACCACAGGAGCGCCTGTTACCATCGGCTGGTTGAAGTGGGCAGGAGCCAGGGCTTTCTTGCCTTCTTCGCTTCGGGTTACCACCACGCTGTAGAGCTGCAGGTTGCCCATGGTAGGGGTGCGCATCGCCTCTTCGAGCAACTGGTTCAAAAGTTCATCTGTAACCTCTTTGTCGGCATATTTGCGGATAGAGGTTCTGTTCTTGATTGATTCCATATCTTTTTTCCTTTTTTAATGCAAAGATACTGAAAGTTTTCCGAAAACGGCCGTCTTCTATAGTAATTTTTGGTTAATTATCGTTCAATCAGCGAATTTTTGATGAAATATCTGCCCAAACGTTTCATATTTTAGAAATATTGTTTTAATTTTGCAGCTAATTATTAAACGTTTGATATGAAATATACTGAAGATATGAGCTTCGAAGAAGCATGCCAGGCTTTTCTGGCGGAGATGAAAGCCGGTTTGGCTACTCTTCACGAGCATTTTGATGGAGAAACCACCGATTGGAAAAAGCTCCATCTACCTTTGGCAAAATTGATCTCTGATGAGACGCATGGCACCCTCTGCGACCCGGAGGTGGTGGAAGTGCGCCCTAAGGAACTGGAATGCGATGTGGTGAGATACCAGAACAATAAAGAAAAATGGGTTGCCCTGGTGGGATTGCTCAACGGGCATCCATACGAGATATTTACCGGTTTGCAGGATGAAGACGAAGGCATCATGCTTCCGAAATCCGTGACCAAGGGAAAGATTATCAAGACTGTGACCGGAGAGGGACAGAAACGATATGACTTCCAGTTTGTCAACAAGCGTGGCTATAAGATTACCGTAGAGGGATTGAGCGAAAAGTTCAATCCGGAGTATTGGAACTATGCCAAACTGATTTCCGGCGTACTGCGCTATCGCATGCCTGTCGCCAACGTCATCAAACTGGTTGATCAGCTTCAGCTTACCTCTGAAACCCTCAACACCTGGCGTGTGGGAGTGGAGAGATCTCTGAAGAAGTATCTCAACGATGATATCCAGGAAGACAAGTGCAATCAGGAAGATAAGTGTAATCTTGAGGAAAAGAACCCTTCTGAATCTGTGAGCGATGGTGAAGAGCAGTAAGATTTATCTCAGGAATGTTCGCTTCCATGCCTATCATGGAGTGTTGGAGCAAGAGAATACGGTGGGCAACGATTATCTCGTCAACCTGTCGCTGGAATACGATTTCTCCCGTGCCATGCAGACCGATGAACTCAGCGGCACCATCAATTATGCCGAGGTATATGAACTGCTGAAAAGAGAAATGGCGAAGCCTAGCAAGCTCCTTGAGCATGTGGCTGGCAGAATCGGCGATTCGCTCTTTGCCGCCTATCCTTCCATCAAGGAAATACAATTGTCTGTTACCAAGATAAATCCGCCGATGGGTGCTGATAGTGACGGTGCAGGAGTGGAAGTTGTATTAACAAATAATAAAACTTAACTGTAGATTTAGGTTTTCTGATAATAAAGTAGTAATTTTGCAAAATCATCTGAATGATGTGTAAGAAAATAACATTGCTGTTGGCTTTGATGTGTATGCTGGTAGTGACGGCTTTCGCAGCCAACAAGCGTTTTACGCTGGTTATCGACCCAGGACATGGCGGCCATGATGCAGGTGCGAGAGGAGCCATCTCCATGGAGAAGAATATCAATCTTACCGTGGCTCTGCGCTTCGGTAAATACGTGGAACAGAACATGCCTGAGGTGCGTGTTATCTATACTCGCAAGCAGGATGTGTTTATTCCACTTCACGAGCGTGCGAATATCGCCAATCGTGCCAATGCCGACCTGTTTATCTCTGTGCATACCAATGCGCTTCCGGCAGGCAAGGTGGCACGTGGCTTCGAAACCTATACGCTGGGTATGCACCGCGCCAAGGACAATCTGGATGTGGCGATGCGAGAGAACTCGGTGATTTCGATGGAGAAGGGCTTCGAGCAGACTTACGAAGGTTTCGACCCGAAGTCTTCCGAGAGTTACATCATCTTCGAGTTCATCCAGGGTAAGAACATGGAGCGCAGCGTGGAGCTGGCTCGAATGATTCAGCGCAGCGTATGCGATAGCGGTTGTCGTCCTGATAAGGGCGTACATCAGGCTGGATTCCTGGTGCTTAGAGAAACTTCGATGCCGAGCTGTCTGATAGAGTTGGGGTTCATCACTACGCCTGATGAGGAGCGTCTCTTGAATGATAATGCCAAGGTTGACGACATCGCCAAAGGCATCTACGAGGCTTTCGCCAAGTATAAGAACAAGTACGACCGGTCGGTTTCCGTGCCTTATCGTGCTGCGAATCGACAGGAAAGCACCCTGCCGAAAATCGTTCCGGATTCTTATAAGGAAGAGGCGGAAAACAGAAGGGTGAAGAAGCAGGAACCCGTAAGAAGAACGAGAGCAGCAAAAACTGATGATTCTGACAGAAAGGCTGATACGGTAGCTTCTCAGTCGCGAAATGCTCCGAAAGATGCACCGGTGTTCAAACTTCAGATATTCGTAGGCAATCGGAATCTCCGAAAGGGCGATGCTCATTTCAAGGGTGAAACGGAATTCGACAGCTTCCAGGAGGGCAACCTGGTGAAATACACCTTGGGAGCATCTACCAACTATAATGAGATTTATCGCTTGCGCAAGGAAAAGATGGAGAAGTTCCCGGAAGCATTCATCATTGCCTTCAAGAATGGGGAGAAGTATGATGTGAATCAGGCTATCCGAGAATTCAAGCAGAATAGGAACAGATAATAAAAAGAACAAAATTAGATAGATATGAAACTTACAAAGGAAATTAGGATAGCGTTGGTAGCTGTTGTTGGTATCTTGGTGATGTATTTCGGAATCAATTTTCTGAAAGGCATCAACCTGTTTTCCACCAACAACACCTATTACATGACGTTTGATGACATCCAGGGTCTGGGCGCCTCTACTCCTATCTATGCCGACGGTTACAAGGTGGGAACGGTAGACAAGGTGGATTTCGACTATTCGGGTGATGGTCCTATCAAGGTGAAGGCCGACATCAATAAGGATTTGAGAATTCCTGCGGGGAGCAAGGCTGAGATAGAGAAAGACATCATGGGCAATCTCCAGGTGAACCTTTTGCTTGCCAACAATCCGCGCCAGAGAATAGAACCAGGTGATATTATTCCTGGCTATGTGAACGCCGGAATGATGGGAAAGGCTGCCGAACTGGTGCCGGTGGTAGAGAAGATGTTGCCTAAGTTGGATTCCATCCTCACAAACGTGAATGCCCTTCTGGCTGATCCTGCCCTGGCAGCTTCGCTTCACAACGTGGAGACTATCACCAACAACCTCACCGTTTCTACCCGAGAGTTGAATACGTTGATGGCTGGTCTCAACAAGCAGGTGCCTGGCATGATTGGCAAGGCGAATGGTGTGCTCGATAATACCAATCGACTGACGGCAAACCTGGCTAGCCTCGATGTGCAGGGCACACTCAACAGAGTGAATGCCACACTGGAGGGTGCGCAGAAGTTTACCGACCAGTTGAACAGCGGAAAGGGTAGTCTGGGCTTGTTGATGAACGATACCAAGCTCTATGACAACCTGACCTCTACGATGTCGCACGCAGATTCTCTAGTTATCGACCTGAAGGCGCATCCAAAGCGTTATGTTCACTTCTCTATCTTCGGCAAGAAAGACAAGTAAAAGGGGCGTTTTTGTCCTAAAATGCTAGGAAATCAGGAAACAGCTTAAATTAATTTTGTCTAAATAATAAAGACGATGTTTCACGCCCCGAAATGTGAGCCGAACTTGTTGTAGTTTAGCCATTTCGGGGTGTTGCAAAATTGTTTCACTGTCACTAAAACGCAACTGTGGATAACTTTCTTAGTTGCCTGATTCTCAGTTGATTGTAAGTGTGTCTTAAAATATTATAAATGGGGTGATTTGCTACTCTCCGTTTTTTTTCGTAACTTTGCAACCGATTTCGCATCCAGGTGGTGTGGAGATATTTCAAAATCTTTAAAAATAGGTTAATTAAACAATTTAAAATATTAGGTAATAAGTGTCAATGTTAGCAAGTCCAAAGGCGCTTTGGGACAATAGTCTTTTGTTCATAAAGGATAATGTTTCGGAGCAGCAATATAATACATGGTTTAGACCAATAGTCTTTGAGTCGTATAAACCTTCGACTAAGACTTTATTGGTTCAAGTTCCAAGTCCGTTTGTATACGAGTACTTGGAACAGAATTATGTTGGCTTGTTAAGTAAGGTGCTTCATCGAAATTTTGGCGACGGAATCCGTCTCACCTATCGCGTGGTAGCTGCTGATAAACAGCAGCCTGTGGCGCAGGGAGTAGATGCCGAGGTGAGCGACGATGTTGATGCCTCGCGAAATGCGATGAATCAGCAGGTAGGAATGCCAGCCGATGTTCAGCAGCAGGAAGACATTGATACCCAGCTTGACCCAAAGCTCACCTTTAATACATACGTAGAGGGAGACAGCAACAAGCTGCCTCGATCGGTGGGATTGTCTATTGCTGAGCATCCGAACACTACGCAGTTTAACCCGATGTTCGTCTATGGTCCTTCTGGTAGCGGAAAGACTCATTTGGTGAATGCCATCGGATTGAGAGCCAAGCAGTTGTATCCTCAGAAACGAGTGCTTTACGTAAGTGCCCGTCTCTTCCAGACGCAATATACGGATGCTGTGCTGCATAATGCAAGCAACGATTTCATCAACTTCTATCAGTCTATCGATATTCTGATTGTGGATGATGTGCAGGATTGGGCAGGAAAGGCTAAGACCTTGAACACCTTCTTCCATATTTTCAACCACCTCTTCCGCAATGGGAAGCGAATCATTCTGGCTAGCGACCGACCTCCTGTGGAGTTGAAGGACATGCCTGATCGTCTGATTACCCGTTTCTCTTGTGGATTGGTTGCTGAGTTGGAGAAGCCAAATGTGGAACTTTGTGTCGATATTGTGAGCAGTCAGGTTCGCAAAGACGGCTTGAAGATTCCTAAGGATGTGGTTTCTTACATCGCCCAGACCTGTAACGGCAGTGTTCGTGACTTGCAGGGTGCCATCAATGGCCTGTTGGCTTATAGCATCGTTTACAACAGCAGCATCGATATCAAGTTGGCAGAACGCGTGGTAAAGCGTGCCGTGAAGGTAGAGGAAAGTACCAAGACTCTCACCCTTGATGAAGTGGTAGAGGCTGTATGCTCTCATTATAAGGTGACGGTGGCTGCCGTGAACAGCAAGAGCCGCAAGCGTGAGTATGTGGAGGCGCGTCAGGTGGCGATGTATCTGGCACAGAAACTTATCAAGATGCCGGCTTCGAGAGTGGGCAAACTGATTGGTAATCGTGATCATAGCACCGTTATCCACAGTACTACAAAGGTGGAGGAACGCTTGAAGGTGGACGCTGAGTTCAGCGATGAACTGGCAAGCATCGAGAGCGGCTTGAAAGTAAAGAAGTAATTCTAGGGCGTTTTTTTTCTAAAGAAGCCCTGATCACATAGATAAGCACGGAACCTTGGTATAGTGGTTCTCGTTTATATAAATGAAATAAAAGGAAGTCTGGCAAGTTTGTATTTGCCTTGGCTTCCTTTTTCCGTCTATAAACTAATAACTATAAACTATCAACTCTTTTTCATCATCTTCTTCCATTTAAAGTATCCGGCTACGGCGA
>ERZ1026890.38-NODE-38-length-96289-cov-92.992248_pt1 | contig 96289 bp, 87 predicted proteins | sample MGYA00380175_ERZ1026890 | MGnify/ENA primary metagenome ERZ1026890 (study PRJEB33269, sample SAMEA4719811) | human gut metagenome | biome: human-associated habitat; feature: organic feature; material: feces | place: Cameroon | collected 2013-10 ...
TACTTTATAGAGAGGACACAAAAATGTACCAAGTTATTTTTTAATCATTACTTAGTATATTTAATTGAATGCATAGGACTTAATGTAATATTTGTATAATCCCTTGTATGCTCAATATCCCTTCCAAAAGCATGAGCTATTTCATTCCTCATTTTTCGGATTCTCTCTAATTGTGATATATTTTTCTCTAAAATATCCGGAACTTCACCGAAAAGAGCTTTCATATGAGAAATTCTAGAGCACCAATCACCCTTAGTACAATCAATTATAACACTATCTATACTTTCTTTATGTATAGATTGCCCATATTTCAAAAGTTTGATACCATCTATCGAATGGCTACACCCCAACAAAAGTCCAGGATCGGACTCTATACACTCTTTTACGATACTGGCTAAATAAGTTTCAAAATAAGCTGAAATAGCCATTAAGCTATTCAAATATATCCAATTTTTAAACAAATTAAAATCGTCAGACCAATTTTTTAGAGACAAATTTGTATTCGGTATCTACGGAAAATGTACGCAAACTTTACCAGTAAACAAGGCCCCATCAATCTTCAACTGTGAATAAGTATATTTGGATGCAACCACATATGACGCAACTATATGATGAAGCTCTGAATCATATTTTTTAAATACTCGATATGGCCAACTATGGCTTTTAAGTGGAGCCCATCTATCTAATTCTGGTAAATTCCATTTTCCCATAATTGCTAAATATTAATTCCAGACTTTTCTGTTTTTAATTTTTCATGATACTTCTTATGAACAAGACTATCATTACTTTTTATAGAGCCATTTACATAACCTTGCTTTATAACTAATCTTGTAACCATAATGACTTTAATTAAGATTTTATTTTTCTTTCTCTAATCTTCACCGCAGGATTGCCTTGGTATATACCATTCTCCTCCATATCCTTCGTAGCCACGCTGCCTACTGTTAGTATGGCATTACGATGAACTGTTACACCAGGGCATACTGTTGTCTTAGCTCCTATCCAAACCCCATCCTCAATTTTAATAGGTGCATTGCGATAAGGCATAGAAGATATCGTATAATCATGATTGCCAGTAAGGAGCAAGGCACCTTGCGAAATACATACATTGCTGCCAATAACAACCTTGTCAAGATTATCTATCCAGCAACTTTCTCCTAACCAGCAATCATCACCAACCACCAAGTTCCATGGCGACTTGATAATCACATTATTCTTGATGACTAAGCCCTTACCAATCTTCGCACCAAAGGCACGGAGTAGAGCTACCTTGATTCCCATAAAAGGATTCCATGAAGCTCTTACTATAAGAGCATTCATAAAATACCATAAAGTTGTTTTTAGAAATCCTGCACCTTTATTAAAATCTGAGCCATCAAAAGTTCCCAATTTTACATCATTTACAGCCATCTTATTATTCTAATTTTCTAGCAAACTCCTGTTTCATAACATTTGCCAATTTACGTTGTCCACTATTATTGATATGAATCCCATCACGATAATCATCCTTAGTTAAAATATGAAGATCTTCTACCAAACTTACATGATTCTTCTTGCACCAAGCAATGATTTCATCGCCTTGCTCATTATATTTCTTCGCAGCATTCTCCTCTTGATCGGCATGGAGATACATCACAAAAGGAATCTTGGCACTATCAGCCATAGCCTTCAACTGTTGAAATCCAGGATTAAAGACCTTACCTTTCTTATGAATATTTACACCAGCCAATACCTTTTGGTCAGGATCAAGTTCATTATTACCTTTATCAAATAAAGACTTAATGTATCGGGGATAAATATATCTGCAAAGTACCTCGGCTATAGCACAAAAATACTGTTTGTCAGGATAAGAAGGATGAACGCCAACAACAGGTGTGAAATCCATATTATCATGAGCATCATGGCTGCTTACCAATAAGAAGATACCCCTAGCTTTAAACATTCCCTTTTCCTTGAGATAAGCTGCACAGTTATCAGGTCCCCAACTTCCTGCAGAAATATTCAACATCTGCATACCAGTCTCAACAGAGAAAAGTGAAGTAGCAAGACTATCTTGGTCTGTTTGAACACCACCATAAATCACTGAGTCGCCCAAGCCCAAGATATGTTTCTTATGGGGATTTACCTCATCACTTCGCAGGCCGAAGGTATTGAAACAATATCGATTACCTAATCGAACACCACTTTGATTTGGCAAAGCCATGTACTCATATTTTATCACTAGTCGCATATAACGGCATTTTGCCAAATCCATACGCAAAACGAAGGCTGCTTTCAACTACTATTAAAAGGGATAAGCTGCCCCCCACAAATCAAAAATTTACGTTTTAAATTTATCATTTTTCAAATTATTCGTATTTATTTTTTAGCCACCATAAATAGAGACATCTTAACGGACATCTCTATGAGATAGGATATTAAATTCAAAACCTGTTAAAGATTCTATATCTTTTGCTAACATTTTTTCATGTATCTTTATTTCTTCATCATCAAAACGCATTTTTATAACTTTTGCAGGACATCCTCCAACAATACTATAAGGCAAAACGTCTTTAGTCACAACACTTCCTGCAGCAATTATTGCACCATTACCTATCTTTACTCCTGCCATTATAACAGAATATGCACCTATCCATACGTCATCCCCAATAATCGTTGGACGAATAATCTCCCTGCCTGAAAAAATAATAGGGACACCTGGTTTATGATAATTATGATCACCACCTATAATTGCAACATTATTAGCTAACATTGTAAAATTCCCAATTTTAACATGAGGGTAAATCAGGCAGTTTGGTCCAACATACGAATATAAACCTGCATTAAAATCTTTTGCAATAGTACAATTATTAGTTGCAATGAATGTTGGATGTACATTTTTTAAGCCATACTTTAAAATAAAGAATTTTCTTTTAAAAACTCGAAGTAAATCAATCAACTTTCTCATTATTGAAATATAAATCTTCATCTATTTTAAAAGGATATGAATCAATAAGACTCCCCTTCGTAGAATTAAAAATTTGAACCCCATTATGAATTGCATAAGTCTGTAAATCATCATGGTTTTTGGCAGCAATTGAATAACAAAAGAGTTCGAATGAAAGAGCCATAGATCTTGCATTATTTTTTTCAGAATAACAATGATTCTTTACACTAGATGCAAAAGAATTAAAATCACATCCTAATAAGGAAACTTTTTTGTACCCCATAAGAATTAAAATAAAAATCGCAGCTCCAACAACATTTTGAAAACTTGGCATAACTCCATCAATTGAATATTTTTTATCAGGCTGCAAAGTTCCATTAAATGAAGATATATAATAAATATTCTTATAGTCTTTATATTTCTCCATGATTGGCATCTTGGCCAATTTGGAATTAAGTATAAATACAGTGCCTTTATCTAAATAAGAAACCAGAGCTTCTTCAAAATCATGACGGTTTTCTGGTTTATCAAATAAATGATCCAACATTAAATAATACGTTGGAATAAAATCTGGGAATTGCTTACCAATTTTATAAAAACGATTGACGACAATAGAATCTGCATTTATTTTACTGAGATCAACACCTTTTAATGAAGGGCCAAGTGCACAAACAAAGCATTTATCATGCTTTTTATAGTCCATGAGTTTTTGATTTCTCTTTAATAAAGAGAAAGAAGAATGATCAAATAAAAAGTTATGAAGCATCTTGATTTTTCCAAAAAAAATAATAAGCTTCATATTAAAATTCAAAAGTTTTTGTTCTTTACTCATTTTGTAAAATCTTTAAATATTGTTTAACTACAGAATCCCAACTTAAAACCTTAATCTCTGATGCGATATTTGCATGTATAAAAATCTCTGGTTTCAAATTATTTAAGACATTCTTTATGCTAGTTATCGACTCATCATGAAGTAATATCGAATTACTTTCATTAATAATACCCTTTTCTTTGACTATTGGCAAAAATTTTGGTAAAATAACAGGTACACCACACGCCAAGCTCTCTAAAAAAACCAAACCAAAACCTTCATAAGAACTAGGTAATATCATGAAATCAGACTTTAATAATATTTCTCGGATTTCTTGGGGTGATTTTGGTCCCAAGAAATCCAAGTCAACAGCTAAGTCTGATGCCTCTTTCTTTAAAAGGTTAATATTTTCTTCTTTACCATTGCCTATACAGATATATTTGATTTTATTTTTGTTTTCAGATGAAGCGATAGCCTTAACTACTCTTAATTGCCCTTTTAATTTATATACAGATCCTACAGTAACCAAAACAATTTTGCCCAAGTCACGAGTATTAGTTGTATCTTTAAAAAAGTAACATGTTTCATCATACGAATTTGGTATACAATAACATTTAGCCTTTGGTTGACCATATTTTCCGATCCATGACTCATACAAATCATGAGTAACAAAGACCATATAGTCAATTTTACTATTAGTCTCGTCTTGCTCAAACTTTCTACATTGCAAATAGTTATAAACATCTTCATTATAACCGCTCATTCCATGCTTCGTAAATAAAACTTTTGTGTTATACAATCTAACAATTCGCAAATAAGCCAGTGAATCATAATTATGAAATTGTAAGATATCTGGCTTAACTTTCATTAATGTGAACTGCAAATGCAAGGACTTAAACAGAAGTGGCAAAAATGGGAGATTATAAACTTTCGCAAAATGAATAGACCTACAGAATATTTTAAATGTAGAATATGGATGTTTAAACATTTTTTTAACGATCAAACTCTTATTCCACCCGAGATAAGTTATTCCGTAAGAAGTATCCATTTCCTTATAAATATCAGTAGCACAAACGAATGAGTCAATATTATCTAACTCATTAAAATGTTTAGCCAACTGATATATGACAAAAGAGGCTCCCGACGTTTGTTTGCCTCCATAAGAAATTGGCAAATGCCCAAATGATAAAATTCTCATAATAATTCAGAAATCAAGCATGGTTTTGCTCCATCATTTAATGCAAATTTAATAAAATCAAACAAAGTTTCACGCGATGATTTATTATCTCTAATATCCCAATAATGGCTATTAATTACCATTGGCAAATTATTCTTTTTACAATAGGCATACATTTTATACAAATAATTACCACGAACAATAGGACATGCATAGATTTCTTTATGAGTACCATAATCTAATAGTCCAGGATATCCAAAATTATGAAAAGCACGGTGAAAAAATCGAAAAAGATAGTTCTTAAAGGATTTAAATGTTTTAGGTCTATTAAAAGAAAGAGAAATAAGACCCGAAAAATTCATACCATTTTCAATAATTGGATAAAAATTTGCAGAATTAATCATATTAGAAGGTGCGACAAACCAATTAATTTTGACGCCGAAAACTTTCTCCAAATACTGTTTCCCATTAGCAATAACAGCTTCGCTATCTTGAGCTGAGCGCCAAAGGAATTCTGGCAAAATTTTACCATCCACCAAATGATATTCATGTGTGAAACCATGAAGCAAAATTTCAACACGTCCCAATGAAATAAGCTTTTTCATCGTATCAACTAACTCCTTATTTTCACCAAACCATCTTGGACTTTTATTATCCTTTAATTCTTTACAATTTCCTCCATTATATGAATTAGTTAACATGTAGGGAACTACAGCGTAAGATATCGGGAAATCTCCTAAATCAGAATAAACATTCAAAATATCTTCAGGATGAGTGAAGAAACTAGCATCATCATCACGAATTGCAATCTTTACCATATAATTTACATTTTAAAAAGTTAATAATATAAATAATTTCCTTCGTTTTTGTCAAAACTAGCACCAATATATAAATCACCAGCGATAGTATAAATGACATAAAGGAACATAAAAAAACATCAAAGGCGAATATATGCTTAACAAGCAAGAATGAGATTAATAAAAAAACACCTCCCAATAATGGTTTATATAAGTTTCTATAAAAATATTCCACAGAAATCCAATTAGAGAATTTTTTGAGATTAGCTAAAAGTAAAATTGTTATAACTGCATAAGATATACTAGTAGCTAATGCCAAACCTTTAACACCTAAATAATAACCTAAGATGACATTTAAGCCTATATTAACAACCATTCCTATCATAGAATTATAAGATGGCGTTTTTGTATCTCCTAATGAATAATATAAATTTGTGGCAATACTTCTCAATGGCATAAAAATCAAGCCAAGAGCAAACAAAAACAGGACTTGTCCTGTTAATGTAATGTTATCAATTGTAAATTTACCACGTCCAAAAGCTAAACTTACTATCACATCATTATATAATGCAATATAAATAGTTATAGGTGTCAAAATTAACAAATATGCCGATAAGCACAAATTAATTAATTTAGACAACTGTGTATAATCTTTCTTGGCCGAGAATTCTGACATCGTAGGGAATGCTGCAACACTAACAGTTTGATCAAGACATGAAGCAAACACGGTATTAATTTTAGAAGCATAATTTAAAATAGACACTGCACCAACTCCAACAAATGAAGCCATCATTCTGTCAACCAAGCGATTTAACTCAGCAACTCCTATACCCATCATAACCGGTAACGTTTTTCGAGAAGCTTCTAGTATTCGTCTATCTCGTATCCTAACTATAAATTTATAATTAACTTTTTTTCTTAACAAGAAAAACATATATACAAATTCTAGCAAAAGTCCAACAGCATTACCTATTATTGCAGAGTTAATCCCAATAGAATGAAGCAGAACTAGAAAAATAATAATCGAGCCATTCCAGATCCAAATACCAATAGCAGGTAAAGAGAATTTCTTATGGACGTTTAATATTCCAGTGACAATTTCACTGAAAGCTATACAAAATAATGTCAAAAAGGAATACCTTAATAACACCGTAGCTAAATCATGTCTATATAAATCGAAACCTGGTGAAAATATATATATAATAATAGGAGCTAATAGACATCCTACAATTGAAAGGAATATAGATACCAATAAAACAATAGAAATGAAGTTAGAAATAAAAAAATCGGCCTCATCCTTACTTTGATTATATATACATTTACTATAAATTGGTATTAATACAGATTTAATAGCCACAGAAAACACAGAATATAAAATAATAGGAATCTGTATTGCTATTGTATACGCATCAACTTCTTTTGAGACACCAAAGAAATAAGCTATACTACTCTCTTTCATAAAAGATATGGCATATCCTATAATCATAAGAACCACAAGAGCCGAAGAAGACTTTAATAAACCTTTCGATGCTATTTCCATATATTTACTAATCTAAATCTAGTATTAAAAATTACTTTTTTCACAGCCTCTTTCAAAGAAGGTCTACGCTTATATTTTTCAACAAAAGAATTAAAATTCATAGAATTAAAATCCTTTATGAATTCTTCTCTTTGAACAGGAACTATTGGATTCTTAACCAAAGGAGGTTGTCTTTTAATAGCATCTTCTATAGCAACCTCTTTTACGACCAAATTATCTTTAACAAGATCAAAAAAATCGACACCTTTAGCTGTGTTTAGAATAGCTATAGACAAACCGTTTTGAAAAGCAATATCAATCTTTTTATCAATCACGCCCCAAAAATCGCCAATTATGATATCAGCTTCATCGTAAGTTCTATGCTTGCAATGAAAACATGAAAGTCTTAAGTTCCAATGATATGCAAACCAATAATGATGTAAATTATCTAAAGCTAATTGATTTTTCACTTTTCCGTTAGCAAATTTGATATCTACACTTTGACGTTTCCATCCAAAGGCCTTACTCCGAAAATTATATGACACAATTTTAGATTTATTCTCATCTTCTATATATTTGACTATGGAATTATATATTTTTGCAGAAGATATTCCATGACATATAATCTTAACAAAAAGAATCTTAGTTCTATCGCTTTCGGAAATATTTTTTCTTACAGCAGATAAAACACATGGCAAACCTGTCAATATAATATAGTTATTGTTTTTCAAATCTTCTTGTATTGATTTGTAAACAAACTCAGATTCTGCTTGTATGTATTTACTTCCAATGAAAGCTTCTATCTCATCAAGATTAACCGCTTTCTTATATTTTAAAATACCATTACCATCAAAAGCAACCCCATATACAACATAACCTTTCTCTATAGCACATCTATTAAATACATAAGAAAAACTGCCCGATGAAGATTTTTTCAAATGCATATAATCTTTAGAATATCCACAATAAGCCTTTCTATCTTCTAAGATTTGATATTTGGCTTCACCTGTTAAAATAGGGCATACTCTAGTACATTTACCACATTTAACGCATAGACTATTATCTATTTCAGGATAAAGAAAGGCATTTTTATATACCATATTGATTGCATGCTTTGGACATTCCGCAGCACAAACTGCACAACCTGTGCATTCATCAAATGGAGCCAATTCTATTATTTTTTTATTTTCCATAGACAGCATCTTTTAGATAATTGACAGAATCAGATAAAATATTCGATATTGCCATATCAGTTTTGGAGAAATCAACATTGATGTCGTTAACACTTAAAGAATCTATCTTGTCGTCAAATACCAGACGATTAGATATTTGAGCCATCTCTTGCAACGAAATCATACGAGAATTTGCATGATTTTTGGGCACTACTAAATAATTTCTTTTAAAAATCACAGAAAATGCAGAACAATGGAAAGAATTATTTATCACCACTTCTGCATTTTTTATTAATGAGATGAAATCAATAGGCGATGCTTCACGAATAACGATATCTGCATTTATAGGATTGGAATAATTGATATTCAAATATACAACCTTTAATCCTGTTAATTCCTTGACTTTTTTAACTAATCTAACTGTAGATGGACTTGTACCCAGAAAATAACACAATATATATTTACCCTCAATTTTAATACCTTTATTGCTTATAGCATCCCATTCCTCTGCCGTTTGAAGAAAAACTGGATCTATAACCTGAATGACATCTCTAGATGGTAAAAGGGACTTGACCTGTTCTACATCAGAATTCTCTCTTACACTAATACAATCAAGTTGCATCAAATACCTTTTAATTTCTTCCTTGTGCTCAGATTTCCACTTATCTGTTATAGAAGGTGCATAAGCTATAGACTTGCAAGACTTTATCTGCTTAACAAAATTAAGAAAATAAACAGGGTCTTTCCAATAAGCTGTTGTATTCCAAATCTGATCGCTGCCACAAAAGAACAAAGTATTCTCATACTTATTACTTTCTGCTAAAATTTCTGATTCAGAATGATAGCAACTATCGGTTAAATTTAAATACTTCTTTCGGAAAGAAAACATCATGTTTTGTCTTTTTTTCATTTTTTTTCGATAAGAATAATCGAAAAACACAAGAATATTTCTAACAATCGTTCGAAGATTTCTTCCCGAATAATACATTTTCCAAACAGCCTCAGCATTGTCAGGCCAATAATCTAAAGTTTGAACTGTCATACCAAATTTATCTTCCAAATACTTCTTTAATGAAAAATTTTGAAGTAAGGCACCATAATTATTTGCGAATGACGTTGTTACAATTATACTTTTCATCTATATATTTTTTATTATTAAGTAAAACTAACATAAGGACAATTTGACTCATAAATATCGAGTTTAAGAAACAGGATTGAATAAAAGTCGCAACAAATATCATTAATGCATAATATAAAATTGGACTAGACCATGATTTTTGTATATTACGAATATAAAAAAATAAATATACAATCCATACAACAAACCCAAACTTTACTGCAACGAACCAAAACGAGGATGCATAATTGATACTTGACTCATCCTGTAAAACCCATACTAATTGGTTTGGTATATATTTAGAGTTTTGTAGTAGAAAATCTCCAATCGAGAAATTAGGAATTCCTAAGATTTTCAAATCTATCGGCAACTCTGCCCATACCGATGCAGTAAAAAACAAACGTAGACTACTGCTCTCATCGCCACCATTAGAAGTTGCAATTTTATCCCTTGCATATTGAAATATATCCATATTCAAGAAGCAAAAATATCCAATTATCAAAAATATTATTAATAACAATTTTATCTTAAAACTCGTATGTTTAAAACTCATTACTATAAGAAAAAACGCACCAGTTACTATACCTAATGATGAGGTAGACAGTAATAAAAAGACCATATTTATTGCTCCATATTTATAATCTTTATATAAAAGATTAAGAAACAACAAAGGCAGCATAAAGGATGCATAATGAGATGGTTCCGTGAAGAACGAACGAGGTCTAGTATAGTCTACTGTTAATATTTTTTCAAAGACTTTATTGTCTGATAAAGGCAGAAAAGGTAACTTTATCATATCAACATTATGATTGAAGACATAATATTCTATACTATGATAGAATAAACCTATCATAAATAGAACGCCAACTAACCTCCACCATTTGTAAAGTTTACCCAAATCAAAAACATTCACAAATGTTGCAATAGAGATAACAAATAATAGTTCTTCAACTATTCGATTAAACCACGTTCCAGATGTCTTGGGAACATTATACATAACATAAAAGATAGCCTCATGAAAAATGACCAAAAAGCCTAGAAACAAAAATAGTTTTTGCTTTTTAAAAACATTACCTGATATTAGTCCATATATAGCAACTAACAATAATGCTATAAGTGCAATATTTCCTACTCCAAAAGAATAAACATTTAATATTGGAATAAATAAGAACAACAAATATAGCCAAATATTATTTTTAAAAATATTAGTTATCATTTATTTATCGCTTAAAAGTTTCTCAATATTGTCTTAACTACTGTTGCGCTAGAATTATATCAGATATCATTTCTTTAACAATATCAACACCCACAATAGACTCTACAAATTCACGGAAAACTCCGTCTCCTCCTTTTTTACATAAAGAAATATTAGCTAACTCCTTGACATATTCAGGTGCAGAAGAAGGTACTCCTCTCCAACCAACAAGCTTAAGAAGCTTCACATCATTAATATCATCTCCAATATAAGCAACATCGGTTAATTGAATTTGCAGTTGTGAACATAATTCTCTTGCTATAGACACTTTGTCTTTTGCCCCGAGATAACAATAATCAACATTTAATTTAATTGCTCTACGCTTAACAATTTCCGTGTTTTCTCCTGTTATGATTCCTACAGGAATACCCAAATGGTGTGCAAACAATACGCCAGCACTATCGTAGGTGTTGAATTTCTTCAACTCTACGTTAGTGCCATCGTAATACATTCCACCATCTGTCCAAACACCATCAATGTCTGTCAAGATGAGCTTAGGAAGTTTCTTATTCATTAATCTATATATTTAGAATAGATGATTTCATTTGCAGGAATATCCTGCACAGCCTTATGACCAACAACCATATCCTTCTGTGCCCATTTGAAACCATCTCCAGGACTTAACATATGGATTTTGCTTTCGGTAATAACCTCGCCAGCCTTAATATCACACAAAGAAGCGATAGAACGTTCCAACTTCACTTTAGAACCAGCAACACTCTTATCTATGTAAAGATCTTCCTTACCTAACCAACGTTCCACCATTCGAATATCACGTACCATACGATTTACACCATCAGGACCTAAAGAACCAGGCTGATCAGTTCCCTTCATATGTCTATCGATAGTAATATGCTTTTCGATAATCTCAGCACCCATACCTACAGCAATTGCAGGCGCAGAAATACCAATGGTATGATCGGAGAATCCGATATGATACTGTCCATAATGCTTCTTCAAATAGGTTATAGTGCGCAAATTCAAATTATCCGGATGAGTTGGATATTGAGATACACAATGCAATATAGAAATATCGCTGTGATATTTTGTAATTGTCTCCAAAGCATCATCAAGCTCCTTTTTACCAGCCATACCCGTAGAGAGGATAATAGGAATCTTGGTCTCAGCCATGGCTGAAAGAAGAGGAAGGTTAGTCAAATCACGGCTAGCCACCTTCAAATAATCAGGAGTAAAGAGTTTCAACATTGAAAGACAGCCCTTTGCACAAAGTGTCTCAACAAAATCAAGTCCCTTCTCTTTAGCAAACTTATAAACTTCATAATGAGCCTGATCATCCAATTCTAGAAAAGCACGATGTTCACCATAAGTACGTCCAAAAGAATTTGGTGTATCATATATACGATTCATCTGAGTAGTTGTCAACTCTTCATTTAAATCGCGACGTGTCATCTTAACCGCATTCATTGGCTTTAAATCAAGACCAAATGTTTCCTCGCGAACAGGTCGTGCAATCAACTCAACAATCAACTTAGCAATGTCAACAGAGCCATTATGGTTCTGACCAATTTCACCTATAATATAGGTTTCTCCTTTTTTAATCATAATCGTATAAATTAAATATTACTTTTTATTTTGCGAGATGCTATTTAACATTGACTGCTTAATTTCAGCATGTGCATCTAAATATGAAACAACATCTTTAAGAGTAAAATTAGAATCTTTACCCTTTAAATCAGCAAATACTTTTTGAGCATTTACTAAATCTTCTGGGGTGTCTATAGTCAGTCTTATATCATCTCTACCCTGTAAAAATTCAGGACACATAATCCATTCACACTTGTACTCATCAGGATGATTGTATATATGCCATGTTACATGTTCATGAGCAGGGGAATCAACAGGAGTTGTTGAAGCAACTCGCTTAAGTGCAGAAAGGGTAACAAATTCACCCCAAAAGCCAAAATGGGTAAGAATTGAAGGTTTATCATTAATGCGGAAAGCGACATAATCAGCGTCACTCGTCTTTGCCTTCTCTACCAATTGCGAAACGCCATGCCAATCCAAAAAAGGATTATCAGAACAGATTCTCACAATACCATCGACATGGTTTGTTTCAGCTGCTTGAATAAATCTATCAAGTACATCACTCTCCGAGCCACGATATACCAGCTCGCCCTTTTCCAAGAGAAAACTCTCCAACTGGTCATTGTTTGCATTTACAGAAGTAGCAACAATAACTTTAACTCCACTAACCTTATGAAGGTTTTCAAGAAGAGTCTCCAGAAGAGTTTTCTCTCCATCAAACTTCTTCAAAATTTTACCAGGTAAACGGGTTGAACCCATTCTTGCCTGAATTATAATTCCTATATTCATTTTCGTAAAAATATTTATTTCAATAACCTATATACAATTCCATAACCCTTAAGAATTATATACTTTAAACTATGTTTATAAAGTTCCATCAACCTTATTCATATTGCTATTTTTACTTCACACATATTCTCGACAGGACAGATTGGTTTCAATCTATCTACTGTCAATTGTATGAGGGAACGACCGACACCCATCACATCAATGAACTACTTTGGGTAATCGGGGGTTGACATAGGCCAGAAGCGGCTGCCTACGCCGCCGGCCATGATTATGATTTGTATGTCGTGCATTAATCTTGTTCTTTAAATAATAAAGATTTCTAAAATCATCCCGTCCTTCTTTACCATTAAAGAAGGCTCCACCTCTCATCTCGGTCTTCTCTCCTCAGGCGAGAAGAAGGGAACCGCCCTCCGGTGCTCGGAACCACTATGCTTTAAGGTTGACGGACCATCAAAGGTCTTCGCCATATTGTGCGGGATGGGACCGCCTTAATGCAATGTTTTCAATACCTAATCTTAAGCCTTATTTACATGAATCAGCAAAAAGCAGTGACTAGTAATAAATATATTGTTATTTCCTCATTAACTTTGCTGCAAATTCCAAGAAATCTGCAACATTTTTGAAATCATCAAATTGTTGGCAATACATACTTGCATAAGGTTCGGGAAACCTATTGCGTATATCTGCCTTTATCATACTTGCCAAAGCATCCTTTGTGTAGGCTTTCAGCAATTCGTTGTATTGCTCCTCGCTCATAAATCTGATACTTAATTGACCATAGTAACTACTCTGCATCCCTATGGTCAAAGTAATCGTCTTACTGTTATACAACTGCAAGAATTGCAATGAATTTCGAATTACCGTTCTTCATAGCAGTTTCTGCGATGGAGTGTAACTTGACATAATTATCAACCTTTGTTTCAAGTTCGGCGATTCTTGCATTAAAAATAACATCATTTAAACACATAAACTTTGGCATTATGAACCAACCGTTCTATATAGTCCATGGCTTCGAAAGGACTCAGTCCTTTATCGAAGACCAGCATACAGTAGATGTGACAATACTCGTTGTAGATATTAGTGGCAAAGATGCCAGCATCGTCCGTCCCTACCACAATAGCAGGAATCTTTTCACCTTCCTTGCTCCACTTGTACCAATTGTAGAGATGGTAAGTGGAAAAACTATGGTGATGCCCGATGATGACATTGCTTGTAGGCAAGGTCTCTATGACGATCTGCCTGTGGTGCATCACTTTCAACAGGAGCTTCTGAAGGTAAATGAGTTCTTGCTCTCCGAATATATCATATGCATTCACCAATATGATACGTTTTCCTTTCTCACGTCCTTCCTTTGAATGGTAGAACTGCCAAATCTGTTCTACACGACTCGGCTGGTCATTGGCGAAAGACAGAGGATCTTCCTTTCTTTTCAGCCATGCTTCTATCATTTCACTGACATTGTAGGCATAAGGATATATCTGGGCGGCATATTCTTCAATGCGCAAGGCAATCTTAGGCAGAAGATACTCAAGGCTTCGTTCCTGCTCGATGGCTATAAGATGATATGCAAATACCAAGTCATCTAAGCAATCCTCCAGCCGCATCCATATCCGCTCCCCAATATTCTCTCTCCAAACCCTTACGTCCACTCCCGTAGCTGTAACGTGGCCTATTCTGTCTCCAGCTTGCAAATCCAGAAACTCCATAGATTCATATATAGCTCTCAAGCCACTGAGTATATGGAAGAAATCTTCACCAGCATGAAACGTGAAATGACGCATACCATGCTCCCTCAACCTGAGGAATGAAGGTGCAAAGACCTCTGGAGGTGTATCAAATTCACTGGCAGCAGCATCAGCACCTGTCACTTTTTCGGCATACGTACCGTTTGTATTCATCAGTGCGATCAATGCATCTGTTCGCTTTACAAGTTCCTTCCGCAGCTTGGCGAATCGAACATTTCCCTTGCCATTGTCACCCTTCTTGATGAAATGAGCCAACAATGTCATCGTTGGCAACATCAATCCGGCTTGCTTCCTGCATTGTCTCAAGCCCTCGAACCCATCCATAATCTTATTGATGATGGCCACGTTATCATCCAACGTGCCTTTGGGTGAAAAGCGTCCTTCGATATGCTTGACATTTTTCATATCATTACCCGAAAGTTGCAGGAATCGCTGGCAATATGTCTTTTCGCTGAACTCACGGAAATTGTTTGACGTATATTTCTGAAACTGTTCAAAGCCAAAAGCATCCATCTGTTGCACCAGCAACTTGTTACAGAGCCCCAATATCAGCAGATAATAATGGAATGCACCTGCAACTGCCGTATCAAGCGGATGAGCCGACATATAGTCCAAAGCCTTCATGTAGAGCAGTCCTTCAAGTATCAACGGAGAGGTATCGTCCCCCATCACCTGTTTGAAGGGATGCTCTTTATAGCACTCAGACATATCGGTGAGCTTTGTCAAAAGATTCTTAAAAGAAGATACACTGTAGATATTCGTACCATACACCACCTTGCCGAAAATCCATTCTCTCAGTCTTCCGGCAATACAAAATAGGTGTAAAAAATCTATCGGGTCAGGAACTTCCGTCAACTGTTCTATCTGTTCCTTTACCTTGTCATTGCCATAAGCTTTTAATATCTCTTGATATACTAGCTCTGGGTATCGCAAGAAGTCATGCCACGCCAGATCTGTTTCCACAGCACCATTCAGATGGATGTGAAGGTCATCAAAGCCATGGTTTTCTTCCCTCAACATCGCCATCTCGGGAAGATAGGCAGAAGGCAATGCAGTATATCTGACAGATGGCAATAGGTTATCATGGGCAAAATCCACATACGAATCCACGATAGGACCATGTTTTTTCCATATCTTCATAGTCGTCAGAAGCAGCGGAGGTATCAGAGGCAACAACAGCTGCCAGTCATTCATCCTTTCTCCTTTGACATACACTCTGCCATCATGCATTTCCAGATACTCGTCAGCCATTCTCGGAAGACCGACAGTAAACAATTCGCTCAGTTCGTTGACGTTTAGGAAGGATGCCTCTACACCTAATCGGTAGTAGTGGTCGGGAACGGCATACCCCAATGACCTCACCTTAACGAGTGAGGAGCGGCTCACTTCCTTCAGACTTACACCTTTCCTCTCACAGAAGTATTTACGAAGAGAAACATTGTCCGACAGCAAGTATCTAAGATAAGATTCACTTCTCATGATGTATATTATTCGTTACCGTTGTCTGGATTCTCCTCATTGACCTGTGCAGCATCTTCCTCTTCTGCCAGTTCCTCGTTTTGGTAATTTTCCTTGAATGTCTTGACGGAACTCTGAGATACATTTCTAAACAAATTTGTCCCTTTAATGAAATTTACGGCATTTTCGTTATCCGCTTCATTTATGATTTTTTCTTGAATCTCGTCATCTATTATTCCATTGGCACGTAACACTTCAGCAGTTTTCTTCCATCCGTTAACCTTCTCTCCAGAGAATGAAGGTCTGTCTTCTGCGGCTACTCCATCCTTACTGCTCATTTTGCACAGCAAGTCATAGACTGGGAATGTATCTCTGGCTATTCTGTCGCCCTCATTCACAAATTCCTGTACCTTACTATATGTTTCTTTATCAAGGAAGCAGTACAACATAGGGCAAGCCATCATCCACTTGGTGAAAGGCAGTCGGTTGACTATGTCCACCTTTCCCAAATTATCCTTGAAATATCTGGTATCCGATCTCAAATTGCTATTGTTGATACCGCTTTGTTCTGTTGCAGGTATTCGTATCCTAGTTTCCTCTATCAAACAAGCATTGAAGAAGTTAGCCACCATGATATTCATCATATCACCAACCGACTTTACCGCCACATTCGATAAAGAACTGTACAGTCTTGTCATCATCCTTCCCAATGCGTAAGGAGGAAGAAAGCACTCCTTGTAAGCCTCCTTCCAATGCCACATCTTGTTTGCTAAATTCTCAATGTCTTTAGATATTGTCTCTACTCCATAATCATCTCCGTCAATGTTCACTTCTTCACCCCAAAAATCTCCATCCTGTGGCATCTGGTAACTGCGGAAGAGTTTCAAATCGTTGATTTTCCCAGTTATTTCCTCCTCGTCTGCACATTTCAGAATATCCCCGACAACAGCCAGCAGGGCTATAAACGAGTAATAACTTCTACTCTCGTTGTTCTTGTTACTGTTGATGCGTATGAATGGGAACATAGCCATCAAACGGCACATAAAATTTGTTTCATCCTTCAGAATCTTGTCGAGTGCATTTATCTGTATGCCTTTTCCCTTCTTCGCCTTTTCTTCCATGGCAAACAAGCGTATGTTCTCATTCATGTCACTATTCTCTTTTCCTGCCATGTATGCCATGGTCAAACCTACGTTATTCTTTAGCGACATAAATTGATACCATCCGGCATATTTGCAAAGAGCAGTTATTCTATCGGCATGTCCCAACGGCAGTACTACATTTCTAACATATCCAATTCTCAGCATATAGTCGAAGACCAGAAATGGATTGTTTTTCAGATGCCAGCACTCTACTAATGTAAGAGCGGTAAAGTTACTGTTCACGTCCTTGTCTTGCAGCGTAGGCATCAACAAGTAACAATCAGGCAGATTCTTTTTGGCATTCAGATAACCCAGCAAAACAATATTGAGTAATTGTGCATTTGTCACCAAAACCTCCACGTCTATTCCCGAAGCATACAACCTAGATGAAAACACATCCATAGGCAGAGTGGATTTCTCTTCACTTGCATCCTTCATGAAATGAATCTGTGAACGCAAGGACATCGACAACAGAAAACCGACGAAGGTATTCAACGACGGCTTATCCTGTATTCCAAAACCATTCAATATTTTATAGTAGAATTCCACTAATTCCGTCTCAACATCCCTGTTCTTCACCTTCACGCAGTCCTTGTCCTTCTGCAACAGATGTCCCAGCGACAGCAGGTTGATTCTGTTAGAAGGATTGAGCAGTTTAAGCATATATTGGCTTTCCAACTCATTGGCCATCATCTCTCGGGGATTTCCCTCAGCCATATTCAGGTTACAAACCAAATGGTTTCGTACCAAAGTACCATACAACTTAATGTTGCCACTGACAATGGATATCACTTGCACATCAGACAGATACCTACGCAGAGATTCCAAAACTTGCCATCCCTGTTCCACATCCACATCAATGTCATCAAACGCCAAGATAAAAGCATCCTTGTCCAATATTCTCAATGCCTCGCTAATCATCTTTCTCAGATTCTCCTCAAAATCATTGGAGTCCATCACCTTTGCCAATCCTGTGTGCATTACGTAAGCCTCGTCCTGCCACATCGCATTGTCAAAATCTTTACCTACTTTATCTATGGCAACAAGACCGCTCGATATTTTCTCCATCAGTTTGTCCCATTTTCTTTTCTGTTGATAAGAGTCCACAGAACTCTGACATTCACGCTTTCTCAACTCAAACTCCACTTTCCGCTGAATCATCGAAATCACACTGAGTATGATGGGTTTCTTATGTTCCACCAACGTTGGATCAATCATCCTCAGCACTTCTGCGTTTTTCAGTTCTTTCTGGCATTTAGTCAACAGGCTTACCATAAACGAAGTCTTACCAGAACCTCTGTCACCAAAAACGCCGATAGTACGGTAGAGATGGCTCAAGAACACACCAGAGTTCTCCTTCACGCCAGTATCCTGCAACTGACAACGAATAATTTCCAAAGCCTTAACCAAATCTTCCTGATGTATCTGCTGGTCATCTGTAAAAGCATGAGCATACAGGCTATTGTCTAAGTCTATGATAATTGTCTTATTATCTGCCATAATATTGATAATAGAAATATGAATGTTAAAAATTACACATTACTTATATAAGAAAGGCTACTCAGCGTAAGTGGTTACTTTAGGTACGTTAAGCCCTAAAATGAATGCCTTTTTATCTTACGATAAGAATCGTTACGCAAACAATGAAGCATCTTGGTATAGCTTACATTTTGTTCTTTACAGAACCCATGAAGGTTCTTGCTCTTGTACTCGGTTCGAAACTAACGAACCATTGAGGCATAGTACTTGCCTTCTTCGTTTATATTCATTTTGTCCCCAATTTAAAATTCGGGGCAAAGGTATACATTTTTATTAACGTACGCAAGACGGTCCTAAGTGACTGCTTACTCATATCTATGAGTATCTTTCATTTCTATTTTTGTATTGCCTGTGACCTCAACTTATATCCAACAGTTCCCTCTATAATTTTTTCCTGTAGAGTCTTTATGTTCTCCTTCTTGGTAAAAGGAAGATCTAATTGTTTGCAAATGGCTTCTAAATCAGCCTTTTTCAAGTCATTGGTAGAAAAATAAGAAGAGGCTTCCTCACGTGATTGCATGGAGTTAAGAAAAGTGATGGCTTCTGAAACAACAATGGAGTTTTCAGACATTGGCTCATTTGGTTCTTTGGAAGCAGAAATTATATTTATTTCTATCTGTTTCTCACCATTCTCAATTTCTTTAACCATAGCTTGTGGCAATTTGTTTAAGAAAGCAAGAAAGTGCTCCATTTCAGAGATATAAAAATTCGTTCTACTCATATCCCAACTTATCTAACAATTCATCTACTATTCTATTGATGCCATCTATTACGTTGATGCCAGAGTTTCTTTTGCTGATAACAACTGGTACTCCATACTGAGCAGCATCTGCAAAAAGTGTCTTATTCTCACGCAAGGTATCCTCAAACACATCAAATCCCAATTGCTTTGTTTGGGCGATGAAAGGGCGAAGGGCACTGATTGGCTTCTCTCCGTAATACTGAACCATCGTAAATACAACACCTAGTATTTGAGGATTTATTGGCTCGTAATCATCCAAATCCGAGTCTTCAATAGAAACGTATTCATTATATTCCTTGACTAACTTATCCAAACTATTCTTCAGATAGTCGATACCCATTGTTGACAGATAGTCAGGCTTGGCAGGAATCAGAATATAGTCGCTTGCGACAATAGCATTCTTGGTAACGATATTGAAGTTTGGTGGACAATCTATCAAAATTATATCATAAGCATCATCTGGCAGCTGGTTTATGCCATCCAAAAGTCGATGATGTACTTTAATAAATTGTTCCTTAGCTTGGGTCATATTGGCACCGCCCAACTTGGTTGCAAGTTCCAAGTCAACGTTTATCAGCTCCAAGTGTGAAGAGACCAAATCAAGTTTCCCTTTATTTTCCAGAGAATCCTTAACCGTATGAGGTGTTATGATCAAATCCTCAAACCTTTCAGTTCTTATTTTTTTCGAATCGGAAAACCAATTCTTGATAGTGTGCTTATCTGCCACCTTTTCCTTCCATTCATCAGGTTTCAAGAATGAGAATGTCAGACTTGCCTGAGGGTCAAGGTCTATCATCAACACTTTGTACCCAAGCTGTGCTAAATCACCTGCAATGTTGGTGGTAAGGGTTGTTTTACCAACACCTCCCTTATAGTTTATTATTGAAATTATATCCATCGCTATTTTGTAATTTTATGTTATACATTATACTTATTTTTCTTTTGAGAAGAATATTTTGTAAGTAAGCGTTTATCCAAGAAGCGTAAACCGTTTGGTTAAATGGGAAACTTGTTTTTGCTATTAAAAATAAGATAAAGCCAGGCTAACAAGCTTCCATTTATGAGGTAAGAGAGCAACCAACGAGCCTATATGATTAGGCTATACTGCTCATACTCTCATTATCGTGGCAGAAGTGAACACTATGTCCCAGGATAGGAGTTACTTTTTCTTCAAACTCCCGCTCGCTGAAGCTCTCGAAGAAGTAGCCACGAACATCACGGAAGAGGTTAGGTTCTATCATGAGAACGCCCTCTATATCTGTCTTTACTATATTCATTGTTTTTCTATCTTCTGAATATTTTATCTTCCTATTCATTTACAGGAGATTGCATCTAACTCTTGCTTCCACTGTCGAGACGAGAACGAAGGAGAACTATCTCATTCTCCAAGTCCTTGCGTTCCTTGGCATTCTTTTTTTTCTAAGCTTCCAACTGAATGTTCTTCTTATTGGCATCTGCTAACAGGGTCTCTACAGTTTCCAGCATTTTCTTTGTATCAGCAAGTTCCTGTAGGGTTTCCTGTAATTCCTGAAGCTCAACATCCAACTTTTGAGAATGGGTGGCGTTGAACGCCTTGTTCCTATCATAGTATGCTTGCTGTCGAAAAAGAATCATACTCATCTTCTCTGTCAACGCACTAATCTTGGCGACAAGGCATTTTATCTCCTCATCCCTGGTCTGAACCTGCGAATGCAAGTTATCACACAAGTTATGTTGTTTTTCTTCTTTCATACTTTTGGACGGGTTATAATCAGCAGAAGTCCGAGACTCAATAGGTAAAGAGCTATCATCTACCCAACTTGCCTCCATTCCGATGGAATGTGCCATTTCTTGCAGGAACTTCATACCAATCAAAATTCAACATCCTCATCAATGGTCAAGATGAACTTTCTGGCACTCATCTTCTCCATCATCTGGATATGGAGGTTGAGCCAATCACGATACTCATCAAAGACTGGGTCGTTGATGTCTGTTACACCTAGAAGACCTCCGCAGTCTGTTTCGTCATTAATCTTCAGGATGTCAACCATGTATCTATCGCCACATACGGTTGCTACATTCTTAAGAACAAGTTGTTTGAGCTTTAGCATAATCTTACCTTTTTACTTCGTCATCTTATTTACCTCACCATCTTATCAATCTTTCTCGCTTGCTTGAGGAATGAGGGGAACTTGAAGTAGGTCCAAGAATCCTGTTCCTTCAATTCAACCATACCTTTGTGCAGATGGGTTATTAACGAGGAGCAACTTTTTTTCTTGCCGAATTGTTCTATGATCACATTGAACAGTTCGGTGAAAGTGTTGTCTGGATTGAATGTATCTGTGACATAATTATACATCTCATCTTGAGCAAAATGAGATGAAAACACCAAAGAGGTAGAAAGGAGCTTGAAGACGGCTTTTGCAAGTTCTCCTTGTTCCAAATGTTCCTCTACGATTTTCCTTGCCTCTGCCAAGGCTTCGGAAATCTTGGCTATATCGAGTTTGCCGTCTACCTTTACAAACGCATCCTCCATCTTCGTATCAGGAGAGATGACGGATGGGAGGTCAACTACCGGCACCTTATGGAGCAGGACATAACGCTGGAGGAGCTGTCGCCACACCAACATACGTGCTCCCTGCCACATTTCCACGGCAGCCGCTGTGAGCTGAGTAAAGTGTGGAGAATGAAGGGTGAAGAATTCATGGGCTCTTCTTCCCAATTCTTCCATGTCATCTGTATAGTCGATATCTGTTTCTATCGAAAATCCACCAATACCATTAGCATTTTCAAACCTATACTCGCTTTGTGTGAGCAAGTAGAGCAAGCGTGAATATTTCTTCTTCTCCAGGTTGGCATAGAATTTATCTCGTTCGTCCTTACTTTGCGAAGCATAATAATCATAGAAGCCTCCCCATGAGCAGATTGCCTTCATCTTGCCTTCAGTTGTCTTGAAGAGGGCAAAATGGGCATAATACTCATAGTCCTCGTCGAAGACAGGAGCATACTTGTCGGCCTCATACTCCTTGCCTCTGAAAAACTCCCGAAGGTTACATCTGAGGATAAACTCCAGGATGCCATCATGACGTAAGACTGCATAGTCCTGTTCCTGCGGGATGGTCATTCCAGAAGTTGGGGTTAGAAATGGGCGGAGGATGATGTCTGGTATCAGTTCCTTCAGCCCATGCTCTAAAGTTCCGCCGTCTGCCTTGAAGTAATTGGCAAGGATAAGGAAGTTGCTGCGCATAGAATCATCAATGTTGCTCAGGATTTCCTGTTGATGAGCCGTTATCTTCTCTGCTACCTTATTACTATATGCTATATCAGAGGAATGGCGATTGCGATATACCGTCAGCTTATTCAGATAGTTCTTGAAATGATTGCGCAGTGTAGCAGAAGCATTTTTCTCAGGCTCTTTGGCCTGCAAATAGCCTATCATCTGGTCGATGGCACGCCATGCTCCAACATCCTCGGATGGTGCCTCATGTTCTATCTGCATGTCGTATTGGCGAACATTGGAGATATTCAGACAGAGGTTGTTACCAAAGCGCACGAAAAGATGACGGTCTTTCTTGCCCTTATGCTTCACCTGCTTGACTACACCTACCGAACCTTTCAAGGGACCGCTGAGAATACGGATGGTGTCGTTCTCCTTGATGAGGTCGCCATATCGTTTATCTACAATGCTCAATCCCTCAATGCCTTCGGCTATCTTGTCACTGAAATACATGAAACGTTCCATATCATCATCGGGAATCCTCGCCTGTTTCACGATATCATCCAATGTTCGGGATTGACTGTCGGAACAAAGGATATGCGCCTTAGTAAAAAAGGTTCGCTCTACGACATCATTACTTCTCGCTCCATAATCAACACCCTTATACATGAAGTAGCCATACTGGGAAAGGAGTCTTTCCAAACGCCCCTCACTCTCCACTCTGATAAAAAATAGTCCTTGCAAGACTGGTGTGAAGCGTACTTTTTCCTCACCCTTTTCGTTCGTGTAAGTCCTTCTTCCCATGGGAAAGTAGTAGTCAACAATTGTATCGTTAAATTTTTCACGCAGCAAATCCATTGATTTCTGCTCTGTGAAAACATCTGTCTTGACTATAAACCACATATTGAAAAATTGTATGGAACGGTTGATGATGAGTTTTGTAAAAGTAGCTACCAAATGTTAAAAGCATTTGGTGGCAGGATATACCTCGACTTCCCCTGAAAAGATGCCTCTTTCCGAGTTATTGGGGTTGTGATATATATCACAGCATTGAAAAATCAATAGACTAACTTCCACTAATCTTCAATACTATTATGTCTTTCAGCCTTCTGCATACATGATGCAGGCAGGCCCGTGTTCAGCAAGTTATATATCATACGCTTTGCTTATATGAAAGCCATATTAATCGTTCTTAATTCTCTACGTTCTTCTGAATCTCTATATAAGAGATACAGAAATCTAGAAAACTTTCTATCTATCAATGACTTATCATATTTAGTATGATAAAAATACTGAAAAAACGTTGAATATTGTAGAATGATATTAAATTTTTAACACGCATAATTTGCTAGTTTCCAACAATTTTCGTATTTTTGCAGTGTGAATCTGTATCTCTTATATAAAGATACAGAAAAATTGGTTCATTTTGGTTCATTTTGGTTCATTCTACAAAATCCCTCTTTTTTATCACTTTTGAGGTTTATAGGGCAGCCAGTATTTTGGCGTTGGCATCATCCACTTCTGAGCTTTTGACGGAATTGAGATAGATCTGTGTGGTGGTTTCGGAATGATGTCCCAATGCCTCACTGATGACGGAGATTGGTATATTCTTGCCTCTTGCCGTCGTTGCCCAGGAATGGCGGGCAACATAGAGGGTGAGCTTGCCCTTGATACCTATCTTGGCTCCTACCTTTCTGAGGTGATAGGAGATACGGGCTTCCGCATTGTGATACAGGCGCACCTCTTCCTTCTTTTTGTCAATAGTTTTATCCTGGCTTTTGTTTCCATCATCAACCAGGAAAGGAAAGAGATAAGGTGAAGAGGTTGTCTGCGCCTGGTACTTTTCCAACAGGTTCTTCATATCCTTCTCCCATCGGATGGTGAGACGCTGGCCTGTCTTGCTTCTTGTGTAATGAAGAAAACCATCTCTGAGGTCAGATTTACGGAGGTGAGCCAGGTCGATGAAAGAGATACCACGCAGATAGAAGCTCATCATGAATGTATCTCTTGCCATCTCTTCCTTAGAAGAGAGATCCTTGACCGATTGCAGACTCTTGATTTGGCTGACGGATTCTGTAGGAATAGCCCGTTTGCGGGTTGAAGCGATACCGGTATAGACTTCCTTGAAGGGATGCTGCTGTGGAGTAATCCCTTTTACCACTGCCTTGTTATAGGTGGCACGGAGGATTCGGAGATAGAAGGAACTGGTGTTGCGGCATACCTTTGCCGTATGGTGCAGGTACGCTTCATACGAGCGCATCACTTCTGCATCTATCTCATTCAGGGCAATGTCCTTGTTGTCAAGGTATCGCTTAATACTGTTGAGCGTTGCCTTGTAATGCTGCATGGTGCGGTATTGACCGTTCTTCATCAACAGGGCGATGAGGAGGTTCATGAACTTGAATAGTGTCATTGATGTTTTCTTGTTTCTTGCCATTGTGTTTGCTTATTAATGATGTTTATAATATTGATTAACTATGATAGGGGCATTTCTGCCTCTTTTGTCTTAGCAACAGAAGCCCCCTATATATAATTTGGTATTAAGAGGGGACTTTTATGTGGGGAAGTGCGTGTGGTTTCAATATTTTTTCATCAAGACAGATATATACAAACAGATATGAACAATATGAGAAGAATCATCATAGCAGTTTGTCTGGTCATGGGGATCATGGCTGTGGCCAATGATACAATAATGGCTAGCACGAGAGTTTTGGCTCTCCTACTAGCCATTATTACAGTTATCAGATCAAAGGCAAGCACTTAATTGCAGTTTCAAGTCCTGGCTTCCCTTGAAAAGAGTGGTATACAGGTTCATGCGCATCCAGTTCACCAATACGCTTCCTACATCAAAGATGATATTCTTGTATCTACTCATTGCAGTCTACATCTTATGTTTTAACTTTTTACATAGAAGAACTCAGGCTGCTTGGATTCGGCAAAGGCCTTCTCAAATTTCCAGCTGACTGCCTTATATAACAGACCTCCAAATTGGCGGGCATGCTGAGGGCAGACCACTACACATCTACCACACGAGATACATTTCTTTTCGTTGGTCTTATATGGTTCGTCCTGAGTAATGGCTCCGACAGGGCACATCTTCACACAAGCATGGCAGGAAGTACATTTTCCCTTGCTTCCTTCTGGATGCAGGGGAATTGGCTTGGTATCACGATATGGGCGGTTGCCATTTACCATCAGCCGGCTAACTGCTGCCATCTTTGAAATCTGGGATAGAAGTTGACTACTCTTTGAAGCGAAATCATGGAGTTTGGCCATATCATCAGCATCAGGTCTTCCCTCTGCAATCTTAGGGAAAATGGAATGCTGGGCTATGACGGCAGCCGCAGAAAGTATCTTGAAGCCATGGGATTCCACCAGGTCCTTCAGCTCGATGAGCGTATCATCGTAGGCTCTGTTACCATAGACACATACTATGATGGCTGGGGTATTGTTTCCAAGAAAACGTCTCAATGAACGAACTGCCATTTCAGGAACTCTACCAGCATAGGAAGGTACTCCCACAATCAACAAATCCTCTTCACTTCCAAGCGAGACATCATCCTTCAGCATATCAGAAGTGATGTCATACTCCTTAACTGGCTTCTGAAACTGGGATGCAATCTCACGGACTACACGTCTTGTTGAAAAAGTGGCGCTATAATAGACCAAGTGGATGTTTTTAATATTCATAATGTCATTGTATATTTAGAATGCAAAGATACGATTTTTATGTTAAACCAGCAATTGATTTGAAGATTTTTGTTATCTTTGCAGAAAATTTGAATTACTGGGTATAATATTGACGAGGTTTTTTGAAAAGACAAAGGAACATACAATGATAGATACAAGACTGAAAGTTTTCAGAAGTGTGGCTACACTCCTGAGTTTCACTAAGGCTGCCAACGAACTATTCATCAGCCAGCCTGCCATCAGCAAGCACATACAGGAGCTTGAAAAGGAATATGGGGTGCAACTGTTCGACAGAATCGGCAATCGCATCCAGCTCACCCGTGCCGGACAACTTATGCTTGACCATGCCTGCAAGATTATCAATGCCTATCAGAATCTCGATTTCGACATGAAGAAACTCACTGAGAAATCAGGTGGCGAACTGCGCATCGGAGCCAGTACCACCATCTCGCAATATGTTCTCCCCGAACTGATTGCTGAATTCAGGAAACAATATCCCGATATTCGTCTTACCCTGCTCAGCGGAAATTCTCATGAGATAGAGGACGCTCTTGCTGCTGGAAGAATAGACCTAGGTATGGTGGAAGGAATCAAGCGTCAGCCCACCTTTAAATACACTCCTTTCATGAAAGATGAGCTGGTGGCGTTCGTACATTGTTCTAATCCCCTAGCCCAACAAGACGAGATTTCCCTGGAATTTCTCAAACAGATACCTATTGTGCTGCGTGAATTAGGCTCCGGAACTTTGGATGTCATCCAAAAAGCCCTGCAAAAAAACGGTATTGATCTTTCAGATCTGAACATAGAGATGAATCTGGGAACCACAGAGGGCATCAAGCATTTCGTGGAACATTCCTTATGCATGGGTATCATCAGCGTAAGAGCCATCTACAGGAGTATCTATGAACAAGTTTTCAAGGTTCTGGAAATTGAAGACCTAAAGATGGAACGAGAATTTCTGTTTGTAGAGAAGAGAGGCGAAACCGCCAAACTCCAGCAGACATTCAAGAGATTCATAACCAAAGGTTATAACGTATAGTTATTATATATATACAACATCTCATGATTTTTCGTACCTTTGCACCTGCTTTTCAAAAGCGATTAACCGACAAAAAAGAAAAATATGAGATTATCAGAACAAAGGAGCAGTATGCTGCATGGCATATTGCTCATCACGCTCTTCGCCTGCGCTGCCTTCTACATCGGCGACATGGATTGGGTGAAGGCTCTTTCGTTTAGCCCGATGGTAGTGGGCATCATCATTGGTATGCTCTATGCCAACAGTCTGCGTAACACCCTGCCCGACACCTGGGTGCCTGGCATCAAGTTCTGCAGCAAGCGAATCCTCCGCACCGGTATCATCCTTTATGGCTTCAAGCTCACTTTCCAGGATGTAATGGCTGTGGGATTCTCTGCCATCGTGATGGATGCCATCATTGTATGCAGCACCATCGGCTTAGGTATTCTAGTAGGAAAACTCCTAAAGATTGACCGCAGTATCGCACTGCTCACCGCTTGCGGAAGTGCCATCTGTGGAGCTGCAGCAGTATTGGGTGTGGATGGGGCCATTCGTCCGAAGCCTTACAAGACGGCAGTAGCCGTAGCCACCGTAGTCATCTTTGGAACATTATCCATGTTCCTCTACCCTATTCTCTACAGGGCTGGCATCTTTGACCTATCACCGGATATTATGGGACTCTTTACGGGTTCCACTGTTCATGAAGTAGCCCATGTGGTAGGTGCAGCCAATGCCATGGGAGCCGAGGTGAGCAACAATGCCATCATTGTGAAGATGATAAGGGTGATGATGCTGGTACCGGTATTACTGGTGATTGCATGGACCGTTGCTAGGGATGTTGCCAAAAGAGACTGTTTGGAAAATACTGATACCAACAAGCCTAAAATCAGCATTCCATGGTTTGCCATTCTCTTCCTGGTAGTGATCGGATTCAATTCTCTTGGTTTACTTCCGGTAAGCATAGTGGATTGGATTAACCAACTGGACACCTTCCTCCTGACCATGGCCATGGCAGCATTGGGAGCCGAGACAAGCTTTGACAAATTCAAGAAAGCTGGCATTAAGCCTTTCCTCTTGGCTGCCATCCTTTATGGTTGGCTCATTGGAGGTGGATATTGTCTGGTGAAGTTTGCCATTCCATATTTATAATAATAGCATATATATTCTGTTTTTTTTATTACCTTTGCATCCATATTCTAAAGTATATATTCAATATGGCTATCATAAAGCCTGTAGAGAGTAAGACTCCTCAATGGAGAAAAATTGTTTTATCGAAGAGGATGCCGTGCTAACAGGCAACTGTATTCTTGGCGATGACTCTGCTGCATCTGGTACAGTGCAGGATTACACTCTGAAGTGGATGCCATCAGGTGTGACAACAAGGTAAAAGTGCAGGATTGCACTCAAGGACAAGCCGAAGAGTTTGCAAATCATTATTCCGGATATATCAAAGACTGGTATCTGAAGTCTCCAATATTATAAGGTATAAAAGCCGGATGAATATATACATGATAGTGTTTTCTTCTCCATAGAAACAGACGAGGAATATCTATCAGAAATTTATTGAAAAGATAGAATATCAAGAAAGATGAAAAAGAAAATATACTTTGCAGGTTCCATTCGTGGAGGTAGAGACTTTGCTGATCTCTATAGAAAGATGATTGAGCACATACAGCTCACGGATATCGTACTGACCGAACATATTGGTCAGGCAGATATCAATCTCAAGGAAAAAGGAAGAATAAGCGATGCTGAGATCTATAACCAGGACACAGCATGGCTCCAGAAAAGCGACTTGGTTGTGGCAGAATGCAGCAACCCTTCACTTGGTGTAGGATACGAGCTGGCATATGCTGAGAGCAGAGGTATTCCTTGTCATATCTTCTATGACAAGAGCAAGACCCAGCTTTCTGCGATGCTTACAGGTAATCCATACTTCGAGATTTATCCTTATCAAACAGAAAAGGAACTGTTCTCTCTATTGGATAAGATTTTGTCATAGAAGCAATTATCACTATATGATTATCTGGAATCCATGGCACGGCTGCCATAAAATCAGTGAAGGATGTGAGCACTGCTACATGTACTTTCTAGATGGCAAGAGAGGCATTGACACGGCGAAGGTTTTCAGGACAGAGAACTTTGCCATGCCTCTTCAGAGAAAGAGAGACGGTAGTTTCAAATATCCTTCTGGCATGGAGATGTATGTGGGACTTAGCACGGATTTTTTTGTGGAGGAAGCTGATGTTTGGAGAGAAGAAGCCTGGAGAATCATCAGGAGTCGTCCGGATATGATATTTCGTCTGCTCACCAAGCGTGCGCATCGCATCAAAATGTGTCTGCCCAAAGACTGGGGGGACGGTTATGAGAATGTACTTCTATCGGTGACAACAGAGAACCAGAAGAGAGCCGACGAGAGACTTCCGATTCTTTTGGATCTGCCAGCCAGACACAAAGGCTTCATGGCTGCACCTTTCATAGGACCTATTGATGTTTCTTCCTATTTAGCCACAGGGCAGATAGAAGATGTACTATGTGGAGGTGAGAACTATGACGGTGCCAGGCCATGCCATTATGAGTGGGTGAAGAGTTTGAGTGATCAGTGCAGGACCTACCATGTATCATTCAACTTCATCGAAACTGGTACTTGCTTTGTCAAGGACGGAAGAATTTACCGAATTCATGACAAGCAAGTCCAGAGTAAACAAGCTTATCTGAGTGGGTTGAGTTTTCAGGGGAAGCCTATATCCTACAAGCTCCACCTTCCTGAAGGCAATCTGTTTGGCAATGAAATTATCAAGCCACAAGCATTGTTCAGAGCACATTGCAAGACCTGTGGGAGCAGGATGACGTGCAACGGTTGTTCCAATTGTGGGGCATGCGACAACAGATAGCGGAAATACTCATTATTGGTAGATTACAAGTTCCCTCGGAAGGTTGATGATTTTCAGTCTCTCGAACCAGAGCTTCATGGAAGAGCCTTGGTGGCGCTTGACATGGCTATTGATGATGTAGTAGTCGGCTTGGTATTCGTCCATCAGGTCAAAGAAAGCTGCCTTGATGCGCGAACACTTCTCGTTGATGGCATTATCAAGAGGGTTCGTCAGGCGATTCACTGTTTCTGTGATTTTATCGGGGTCGATTCTGTTGCCGATTTTTCGGTAGAGGGCAAACAGTTCCTCACGATGATCCACCAGGTTCTTGAACTCTATTCCTTCCGGGTGATTCAGAAAGAGCAGATAGAGGGCCTTGTGGATGGGACTGAGCTGCACTTCCCTGTTTCCGTAGTCTGGGAGCAAGAAACGGTAATCTTCCGTGATGACCAGAGGACTGAGGGTTGCCCTTGCTGCCTCGATACGGAGCTGTTCCAATACGGGCACACTGATGGCTTTTAACAAAAGATCGGTTCTACCTTCTGCTAAAAGCTGGGTGGAAAGCGTCTTTACCTGAGCGGCTTTCTCCTCTGGGGTCATATTTCTTGTTTCTTCTTGCATACTGGTGGCAAAAGTACAAAAAGAATGGGAAAAATCGGTTCTCACCTAGAAAAAATCTTCTTTTGCAAGGCTTGCGTTTGATTTTTCATAGGGAATCTGATTCTTTGTATGTATCTTTGCATCCAAATTGAAATATAGAAATGATGAAAGAAGATTGGACTCCTATAGATTTCGGGCAGACAGAAGACACAACCAAGAACATCATCAAGGTGATTGGTGTTGGTGGTGGCGGATGCAATGCCGTTAAGAATATGTACTCAGAAGGTATTGTAAATGTGAGCTTTGCCGTTTGCAATACGGATAGCCAGTCGCTATCCAAATCACCTGTACCTGTAAAAATCATGCTCGGAAAGAGCGGTTTGGGAGCAGGTGCTAATCCTGAAGTGGGAAGAAGTGAGGCTCAGAATACCCAGGAAGACATCAAGAAACTGCTGGACGACGGAACCAAGATGGTTTTTGTTACAGCCGGAATGGGTGGTGGAACGGGTACGGGTGCCGCACCTGTCATTGCCGGTATTGCCAAAGGGATGGGCATCCTTACCGTTGGCATCATCACCATACCTTTCTACTTCGAGAAGCGAAAGAAAATTGTCAAGGCTCTGCAGGGTGTAGAAGAAATGCGCAAGAACGTGGATGCCTTGCTTATCGTCAACAACGAGCGTCTCTGCGATGTTTATGCCGACTCCGAGATTACTGTAAAGGATGCCTTCAAACTGGCAGACAAGGTACTGAGCGATGCCACCAAGAGTATCTCGGAACTCATCACCGTGGAGGGAACCATCAATCTTGACTTCCGTGACATCGAGACTACCATCAAGAGCGGTGGCGGTGCTATCATGGCCATGGGTAGAGCCAGTGGTGAGGGAAGGGTTCAGAGTGCCATCAAGAATGCCCTGGACTCTCCTCTACTCTATGGCAGCGACATCAGTAATGCCCAGCGCATACTCTTCAATATCTATACTTCCAGCAAGCACCCAATCTTTGTTCGGGAAATGAGAGAAATTGACGCTTTCTTTGATGAATTGAATCCAGACATCAAGGTGATCTGGGGTCTCTCTGATGATGACAGCTTGGACGAGGATGCCAAAGTCACCATTCTTGCAACAGGTCTCAACAATGAGTTATCCGAGGAGGTAAAAGAAAGTTCCTCTACGTCAAAGGATGAAGAAGACTATCAAAGAATCATCGACAAACTCTATCATCCTATTCGAGACAACTTCCAGACGCATTCAGATAAAACTGAGCAAAAGCAAGAAACAGAACCTGCAGATGACAATAAGACTGATGATACAAAGAAGGTCGCCATGATTGCAGCTCAAGAAGGAGAGTCTGAAGAAGGGGCAACTAATGTTTTGAATGAGAACAACCCTCATAGCACAGAAGATTCAGGAAAGGTTTCTATAGAATCGCCAGTTTCCAAGCCTAAGCCACTAACTTTGGGTAAAAAAATCAAAAACGGGCTTATAAAAATTGCAGAAGACTTGGATATCATCTCTTACGATGATGAGAACTATAAGTAGTTGATGATGATTAATACCAGGAAAGCGATTTTGGTTGGAAATAGAGGGTGTGTCATAAGACCATGACGCACCCTCATATAACAACCATTTAGTGCTCGGAATCGCTGCGATTTGCAGGAGGCAAGCCATCAAAGGTCTACGCCAGATTATTGGATAGAACCACTAGGGGAAAGCTTACTGCATGACTATCACCTCGAAGATGGGGCTATTACTCATTAAAATCTTCTAAGAATTGTTTTCTTTTTCCCTCTAATTCGTAAGTATTCAGACTCATAAATTGACTGGGAAAATCATACATCGAAATAACAACACGATGTTCGTCTGTCTTTTCAAACATCAACTGAACAGAATAATAGCGAATCAGCTCTTCATAAGAAGTCAAATCGGCTGCAAATAAGAATACCTATTCACAACCTACAATTTCCAACAATTCCTGTATTTTTGGCACCTGCTTGTTGAACTCGCGTACCACAAGTCTTTAGCAAGTGAGTAGTTCAGATCAACCCATCTTCTCACAATCGAAATATGAGCGGTTCATGCAGTAAGGAGCTATTTCAATACCATATTTGCTCAGGAATAATTGAGCCAGCATGGGTTGTTCACGAGTTACACCGATAGGCGGTGTAGTTGATGCTGTGCTCGTCTCCACAAACATGCCTTTTTCAAGGTGTTGTCTCTTGTCCTTACAAGCGGCATTTCCGCTTCTCTTAACTGAAATTTTCCAAAGTGCCATAATCTATTAATTTTATTTGTTATATTTATAATGCCACTGATGAGTGACTTCTTCCAGGCTCCCTCTTAGAGGATGTTGCGCATGAATCCGTCATTTGTCATCTGTACCATAATGATTATATTTCCATTTTTTATAATTGATGGTGCAAAGGTCGGCATAAGGTATGCTAAATATGGACACTCCCTTCAAGAAAATGAGAGATTAGACATCAAGACTATTATTCCGATACAGAAATATCAGTAGCAACTACCGTAATTTCTATCTGTTGACCTAAAGCCGGATTGTAATCAAGAATGAAATCCACAGTTCCATTATTATCCTTAGTGGTCATAACAGAGTCAGCAATAGTCCTTAAAAGTTCTGTCTCTTCAGGATTGAGCATAGAGGAATTTGTCCAGCTATGTCCTGTTACTAAGTGGACAATAGCATTTCTCCCATGAGGCAACATATCATACTTGCAAACAAGATCTGCCATATAGCTGACTGCATTAGTCGTTCCATCAGCGTATGATTGAATGGTGACGGTGGCAAATCTGCCGGAAAAGAACAGTTTGCAGAGTTGATCAAGTACAAAACTGTTAGCTTCGACCGATAATGCCGGTAAGACTTGCACGATGAAACTGCCAATGGCTTCCATTCTTTCATAATAAGTCTCCATGAATGCCTGCCGAAAAAGACGTTTGCGCTTTGTTCTGTTAACCTTTTTATCGCCATACCAGACAATTTTCTTGGTATCCTCTATCATTTCTTGTTTCTTAAAAGGAAGAAGTTCTCTTTTTGATGGAACATACCCACCATTATTAAGTATGATCGTCTTTAATTCCTTAACTTTCGACTTGAAATCAATGTTGGCAAACTCTTTCTTTTGTCCTTTGGTAAAGCCATAGAAGGACGTATGCCACAAACAACAAGCGACGATTTCTGCATCAGTGACATGTACGTCAGCATCAAGGACAATCTCTTTAGTGAGAGAATGCTCCCACAAATCTCCTTCCATAGGAAAAGCATCAAGATGGGGACCTGTGCCATCATCCCAGTCTTTCATTGTAATATGGCACACATCACCATTGGAATCATCATGACGTTTAGGAGTCATCTGTTTGAGCATATCATAATGTAGCATAAACCATCCTAGGCTGTCTTTTGCTTCGGGATACATGTTTACTATATGCGGTGCCACCTCTTCAAAGATAACAATGTTGAGAAATTCTTTGTATGTCATTGAGAATAGATTTTAATTTTTAAGATGGGGCTATGTCGAATATGGCCATAGCCCCTGAAAGATTGGCGAGAGCTTCTCTAAATAATATTTTGTAGCTCTTCAACGACCTTGCAAATCAGTTCTTTTGTCTCTCTGATGAAAGTATCGGTATCCTTCAAGCGATTGGTAAGGCCAAGTTTGCCTATCCAGATTACGTTGCCATTAGTATTTAACATCGGCTTGAATGACTTGTCAATTTCTGTCAGCTTTTTGGAAGCAGCATCAAATATTTTATCTTTCACATGGTTCTTTATAGAATACCTTACTCCAACAGATTTATCTCCCTTTTGATTCACAAGCGAGATGATAATATCGGATTTACCTTCTTCATCTGGAATATAGAAACTTGTACGATCTTTAGACTCTTCAAGAAGTTCCAAACTCATCGTATTTTTACAGAATATATTAAGGCAGGCATAGATGTATTGCCATCTTAGGTTTGATTCTTGTTCAGTCATGTTGTCAATGACTCTTTTTTCCATCAAATCCTTTATGGCATTCTCTAATCCTTCCGGTGAAAGTGTATTCTGTTTAAATCTGAGCAAAGTCTTTATTCCATTTTCTGTACTTTTTCCATATCGCATCAAATAGAGCGGATGATAAAATGGGTTATTGGAATAAGTGTGTGATAGATACAGACAATTGAAATCTTTAATAGCTACATTAAAGAATCCTTTACATCTATCGCTATAGTGCTTATCAAATGCCAAATTCCCAAAACCAAGGTACACAGGAGGCAAAAGATGTTTAATGTCGTAATCGCTCATAGCTTGTTCTGATGCGAAAATGTTGGGAAGACCATACTTCGCATCTTTAGATTTTGCTCTCTCTAAGTCAGCTTCTTTTATGTAAAAGATATTAAAAATCTGGATTACTCCAGACAATGCATCAGGGCTTGTAAGCCCACATTTGTAAGCGAACAACTCTGCGATACATTTCATCGTAGTATCTTCTGAAAACTCATACCATGGCAATTCTATGTCCTGATATTTTTTAAGGTTTTTAATGATTACATCATTTGAAATAGGCTCAGAATCGACCATCTTTGAAGAACCTGGGTTCTTCATGACAACTGAGCCTATACAATCCCACGAGTTTCCAAATTGCAGGAGGGTTCTCCATCGGTACCCGTCGTTCTCGTCAATTTTGATAAAGTGAGTATATACTTTCATTTGTATAAATTTATTATTTATTAAATATTTCAATGGCTCTATAAGCCAATTTTAGTGTAATGCTGTCATAAGAATCTGCCAGGATGAAGTGTGGCAGTTGCAGGTTCAGAATTCACGTCTTCAAGATCGGATCCAGTCTCTTCAACTATCCTTTTTAGTTCGGATACGACCTCTGAGTCGCAGAAAGTTCCATGCTCGTCCTTTCATGCTTTTCCGTAATACATAATCATGTCCAGATTTTCCCGGTATTTAGCACACAGAACTGCGTTCGCTATTAGAAATTTCAATGTCTATTGCAGAAAAACCTTTCATAACGTATGCTACTGATTATTCTTATTGATTAGATTGACCACCACTTTCACCATCACATCCTTCTCTTCTGTGCGGCTCTCGGCAATCATCAGAGTGAGAGCGACGAGGGTGTTGTCAGCAATGCGCTTGAGTCCGTCCTGGCCATAGAGTTACTTCAATAATCTTATTCTCTGTCATATCTCTTTGTCCTCCTTATACTTGTTCCACATGCTCTTTACCTTTCCGGCTATCTCCTTACGGAGCCAAAAAGGTTCAAGAACTTCAAGGTATTCACCATGCCAAAGCAATTCCTGCTGGAAGTCGAATGTCGGTCTGAGATACAATTCAAAGATGCTGTATTCATCTGTCTGCTTAGTCTCTTTTTGTGACTTATGCAAAGGAAGGTCACGCAGGTAGTTGGCCTGACTGGCACTGACCTTGATTTTAACTTTTTCCATGTTGCAATCATCGCCGGGCATTACACCGATGCAACCCTCAAAGTATTCCTGCGGGTCAAACTCTTCTGGATATTTAAAGGTATGGCTCGAAAGACGGAAGTCTTGAATCCGGTCGAGACAGAAGACGATGTCTTTTTCTGCCGGCCAATTACGTCCCACCATATACCAGCGCTGACGGAAAAGCTTTACGCACAATGGCATCACGTAATGGTCGTGCGTGCTTCCTTTCCAGTAGGTGAAATAGGTGATGTGAATGAAGCGATTCTTCTTCATTGCATCAATGATGAGCTCCAGATATTCCCTACCACTGGGCACGTCTTCAAGGATAATCCTGTTTTTGATTGATCTGCTTTCAAGAAGAAAGTTGCTCACTGACAGTGTACTCAATAGCCAATTCCCAATGCTTCCACTCTTCATGTCATTCTCATTGGCGATATAATACCTATAAGGTGCTGTCTTTTCGCATTCTATGGACAAGCCAAAGGTGTCGAAGATATTCCACTTCCACTTGTGGAAGGTGCGCTTCAACATCTCCTCGCCTCCGCTCAAATCCACATTGTCCATCCAGCGGCGGTTCAGTTCCTCGAAGGAAATCTTATGTGCCCGATAGATGGTCTCCACAATCCACACGAGCTTGTTGGTTTGATTCAATGCCATACTTGTTGTATATTACATTTAATGTTTTAATAACGTTCTGGCTGCAAAGATATTGCTATGGTGTGTATTTTTTGTTCACACCTGCATCTTTTTTTTCCAGAACTAGAGATTTCTGACAGAATCCAACAGAAAATGGCATTTGTTTTCATGATCATCCAGGTGAAAACCATCGATGCCACTTCCTGAGTCACAGCAATGGGTGGTCTTCACAGTAACTTCTTTATGGGTATCGCAAATGTAGACTCCTTACCTACTGCAACGATGATTCTTACCATCTCCTTATCGCTCCCATATCACAATATCAAGGAGCTAGTTTTTTACTTTGCAAAGTTACGATAAACGTAAACTTGCAAGTACCACCTGAAGGCTATTTCTGATTTTTTTGTCTAAGCAGCCGGTAGCTACCGAAAAAAAATACAGAAATTCCTTGCATCATGTTTACTCGTATTTATCGTATTTGCTTGCACGTAAAAAGCCTATCACCTTGTAATCTCTAGGATTTGGGGAGAAGGGGATTATCATTATTTACTAGTTGCAGCAGGTCTGTCGTGGGGTCACACGGAAAACGATTCTTAAATATGATGTTACTATTTGTTCTTGGTGTTTCAGTGCTTGCAGTTGTTACAGCTTACTCTCCTGAGGAATGGAAAGACATAATAGATAGAGTTAATGAATGATTTTCTTTTCAAAAGTCGGATTTTATCATAGAATCTGACTTTTTTTGTGTTATTTCTCATGACTTCACGATTTTTTTTGTATTTTTGCCATATTAATAAACGAAAATCATAAAATGATGCATATGGAGACTATTATTTCAACAATTGTGATCATAGCTTGTATCTACTTCTTTTCTCGTAGAAAAACAAAGCCAACAGAACAAGGAGCAGCCGGCAGCACACAACCTGAGGCTTCTGCAGACATACTGCAAGAAGAAAAGCAGGCAGGACCTCCACGCACCAAGGATTTGTGCATAGAACTACTGAAGCAGTTAAACTGTACGGCTGCTGTTGCAGAAGAGGACGAGAACCGCTTGTGTTTTCAATATCAGGGAGAACTTTTCGTCATTGATACCAGCAACGAGAGTTTCTTCATTGATATTTGGGATCCAAGGTGGTATATAGTTCCATTGGAGGATCTAGAACAAATGTCTAATGTACGTAAGGCAATTAACACAATCAACAACTATAGTGGAACAACTATTGTTTACAGCATAGAAGAAGAAGGACAGAAATTTGTTCTCCATTCCAAACGCCAGTGCATTCTGACCAAGGAAATCCCTCATGTGAAAGAATACCTAAGGGCGCTATTGAATGATTTTTTCACAGTTCATAACAGGCTGCGTGAAGAAATCGTTTCACAAAATACAGAGAACTAGCTTTCTTCCTTATACCTTCTAGCCTAGGATCAAAACGTAGAAGAGTTCTCTGTTGCTGGAAGGTCTCAAGAAAGAAGAGAAGTGTCACTCCAAATATATTTTGGGTAACACTTCTCTTTTTCCATCTATCACATAATAGCAAAGACAACTTCTCCCCTCTCTTCATTTTCACACTTAATTCTTTTACCTTTGCACCCGGAATCTACTAAAAAGGAAAAAGGGCATTTTTCTGCGATTTAAGACGTTATTGCAATTTTACCGAGGAAAGTTTCACTGCAAATCATCCAAGAGCCTGGTCTCCCATACAAATCAAGAAAAAGAAGGCTTTCTCTTGATTTGCAGAACCCTGTAAAGGGCACAGAACGAAGCGTATATAAAGCCTTATGCCCCAAAATCGTGTGAAGCCTTTGAAATATAGTTAGTTACGATAATCTTGCATGAAGAGCGACACAAAACGAAACGTTTACATGGGTTTATTTTTGGTTTAATTCTGTGGCCTCCTGGCTTGCGTTTGAGGGCGGTAGGATTGAATGAGGTTTACAAACGGCTTACATGAGGATGATGGGGCTTGTGCATGGGTGGCAATCGCTACTCTTAATTTTTGCCCTTTTATGATTATTTAAAATGCAAAATTATTCCATATAATGATTATTTGGTATATTTGCACCGAAATTTAAATGAATTGATATGGCAAAGGTTATACACGTCCATCTTATTGTGGGCAAACATAATGGCTTGAAAGACTTCTACTTTTCAAGCATATCGGCGGTTTATACCGTGCTGACCTCAGAAGAGGTCGGATGTACCAAGAGTTACTTGCTTCATGCTGGGCTGTCTGGGAATGGGTCTATAATCACGAAACGAGCTATTATAAAGCAATCTACGCTTATTTCGGGTGGTCGGCAAGGGTCTATGAAAGGAAGTGGTTAAAACGCCGTTAGAACGGCTTATTTACGGTATTCAAATCGAATATGAATGAGGGGGCTTTACGGCTCCCTTTTTTCGTGTTGAAAAGTGGCGATTTTGGGGTAAGGGTTACACTAAGGGTTACAGTTAAGGGTTACACTTTCGAGAATTAAGGGTTACAAAAGTGGGGTCGTTGGCATACAAAAAGCTGAATGAAGAAACTAACCACTTTTTGCGGTTAATTGTGAAGAAACTACCCCTTTGTGAGCAACGATTTTTGAAGTTTACACCTTATTATATATAATATATAGGGCTTTTGAGGCGATGAAGAGGGGGTGACACCCCACTTGGAGTGCCAAAGGGGGTGTCACTATGAGGTTAAAAGAACTTGCTGATGCTACCAATGACCTCAAAGATGTTCAATATCCTTGATTTGGGGTATTCTTGTTCATCGAAATCTTGCAAGTTGATTGGGATGAAACGGAGCTTGTCAGGATCATCAGACTTGCGCAATATCTTGATGGTTCGTATCGTGTCAAGCACAACAGCGTATATTTCGCCATACTGGACATCATCCAGCGTACATTGGCGAAGGGCAATGATGTCGCCATGGTTGATTTTTGGCTCCATTGAATGACCTGTAACATTGCACCATAAATCAGCTTTCTCGAACCCTCTGATGACAATGTTTGTGTCTGGTACGCTTTTCTGAGAGTTGAAGACCTCTGTAAAGCCTCCCATAAAATCAACATCGTAATATGGCTTGCCTATGTCTGGGTTATCAGAAAGCTGTGGCGCATTATTTACTTCCTTGGTAGATGGTAAAGTTGTGTCTAAATCGCTTGGCTCATCATCAACCCATATCTTAGGCATCTTATATGTTTCACGGAACATATTATTTCCTCTGCTCATCAGAATCCAATCAGGTGAAATTCTGTAAAGGTCGCATAAAGTTGCTATCATATCGACCCCTACGTTCATTCTGCCATTCAGAATTTCTGAAAACTTAGAAGGCTTTACGTTCAGAGATTCTGCTAAATCAACCTTGCTGTTTACCATTTTTTTGTCCAAAATCGCATTGATAGCCATGATAAAGCGCACATTTATCTCATTTTTTGTTAAAATCTGCTTATATACTTCCATATTTTCTGAATTTAATTTTGTTATTATACAGAAATTCTGTATCTTTGCACCGTGTTACTAAAGGAACACCGCGCCAAAGATACAAAAAAGACGTGAGAAAGACGAATTTTGCATCTTAAAAAGATAAAACAAGATTTGTATAACGATTAAAAATGGAAGCAATGAAAAAGTACATTGACGTAACAAGAGAAGTTCGCCAGGACATCATGGCAGCGTTCAACGTTACAGGGAAAATGGTTTATTATGCCCTGAACTTTGACGCAAAGCGTGGCGAAAGTGACAAGGCAAAGCGCATCCGTGTATATGCCAAGCAGAAAGGTGGCATTGTGATGATAGTTGCCCCAGAGGTTGAGACCATCCATGATGCAGATGGCTATATGCGCCAATACTTCCCCAATGGTGCAATGATTGAGTGCAACAAAGCCAATGGCAATGTGGATGTGTTCTACAAGGGCAAGATGATGAAGCAATACCAGGATGTGAAAATCAAGCAACTGGAAGAAATCCAAAGCATCTTTGCTGCATGGACACAGAGGGATGCCGACATCTTGACTACCCCAGAGCTTCGCAAGAAGTACGCAAGACCTGTTTGTGCCGAATAATCAAGGAGGTGAGAAATGGAGTATTACGGTAACACACTTTGCATTTCAGCACGTGAGCTTGTTGACGGTGGCATAATGACTGCCTCGAACTACAAGCAGCTATCTGCCAGGAAGCGCATCAATGTGGTGCGTAGCGGTAAGGGGCAAGGACGTTATGCTCTGGTTGCCGTTGATAGCATTCCTACCATCTACCGCAAAATGGTGGATGAACTTTATCCTGGTGGTGACACTGTGAGACTGGAGGGTTGGATAACGTCTAACTATGAGACCGACCAAGCAGCCGTTGCTTTCTTCAACGACCGTGCCAAGACAGGGCTTGACCTCACACAAGAGAAAGTGAAGGAATATGTGGTGAACGCCTCAGTTCTGAACACTTGCATCAAGCTCTACAACCGTGCAAGCGCATCAAAGAAGCTGATGGGAGAAAAATACGACTGGGAAAAGATGGCAACCACCATCAAAACACTCAAAGATAAATTTGGCCATACGCTACCAGCTTCAACCATGCGATTCAGAAAGAAGGTAGCCGAATACAAGAAGTTTGGTTATGCCTGTCTGATAAGTGGCAAGTTCGGAAACCAAAGCGCACGCAAGGTTGACCACAAGACGGAACGCTTGATTTTAGGCTTGGCGGTACTTCCTAACAAGCCATTCAATACAAGTGTCTTGGAACTATACAATTCGTTTGTATGTGGTGAAATAGAGGTCTATGATCCAGAAACTGGAGAACTATTCAACCCCGATGATTTCACAGACAAGAGCGGTGAACCAAAGGTTTTGAGTGAATCGACAATCACCAACTACTTGAACCGACCGAAAAACAAGGTGCTAATTGAACATGAGCTTATGAGTTACACCACCTTCATGCACGAACAGATGCCGCACATGCACCGCCATGCAGGTGAGTTCTCTCTGAGCCAAATCACAATGGATGACGTGGACTTGACACGAAAGTTGAAAGACACCAAGCAGAGGGTTCACGCTTACTATGCTTATGATGTGGTCAGCCAATGTGTGATTGGCGCATCTTACGCAAGGAAAAAGGATGAAATCCTGGTGCTTGACTGCTTTAGGGATATGTTCCGACTGATAGAACGCAATGGTTGGGGTATGCCAGCAGGTATTGAGGTTGAGAATCACTTGATGTCGCAATACAAGGACGGATTTCTGCAAGCAGGTGTCGCATTCCCATTCGTTCATTTCTGTGCGCCTCAGAACTCGCAAGAGAAATATGCAGAGAACTTGAACGGTGCGAAGAAACGCAGCATCATCCACAAGAACCATGAAGGCATTGGCCGTTTCTATGGAAAAGGCAAGTGGCGCACTGAAAGCAAGAAAATCAGTGATGAAACCAATGAGCTGTATGAGGATAAGGAATATTTCAGCTATGATCAACTGATAGCTGATGACCGCCAAGACAACTATGAGTGGAATCACAGCTTGCACCCGAATCAAAAGAAGTACCCTGGCATGAGCAGATGGGACGTTCTTGTTGCCAACATCAATCCAACCCTTCAACCGCTTGACAAACTTACGCTTGCAAGATACATTGGTGAGAGAGTGGAAACAAGCATCAGAAGAAACTCCACCGTAAGAGTGGCATACGAAGATTGGTGGTTGAGCAAGACCGAAAAACTGGAACGTCTGGAGCCAAACAACAATAAGGTGACGGCATACTACATTCCAGATGCAGACGGCAAGCTACAAGAGGTGTTCATCTTTCAAGGTGACAGATTCATTGACCAAGTGGAACGAGTGGAAACCTACAACCGTGTGATGGCAGAACAGACTGATGAAGACTTGGAGAAATACCAAGCGCAACAGAAGAAAGTTGCCTCATTCACGAAATACGTCAAGGACAATGCCATTGGCAAGGTTGGAGTAATGAAGTCGGATGTGCCAAAGGAAGAGGCAGAGGAAACCTTTGTACTTCCACCGCCAAAGATAGAAGAACCCGATGAAGTATATATGCCAGAAATGAGCATAGAGGAAAGGGCTTTGGCCGACCTTTAAACACCGTTCAAACATCATTATAATAACGATTAAAGATTAAGAATATGACAATAGCAGACGCAACAAAGAAAAAGATCCTGGCAGCGATAGCAGCCAACAGGTCAAACTATCCAAGTGACGCAAAGCACGCAACCGCCCTTGGACTTTCAACATCCATCTACAGTATGTTGAAGAACGGTCAGACAGAAAAGGCATTGAGTGATGCCAACTGGTTGAGCATTGCAAGAAAGCTGAATGTGGCCTTGCGCAACGAAATAGAATGGAACGCAGCCCCAACAGAGACTTTCAAGTATATCACCAAGCAAATAGAGTTCTGTCAAGGCTCTGGGCAAAGCAGTATCCTTTGCGACATCCCCAACATTGGAAAGACCTTCACGGCACGCTATTATGTGCAAGGTCACAAGAATGCAGTTTATATCGACTGTTCGCAAGTGAAGACCAAGTTGAAGTTGGTTCGCAAGATAGCATCAGAGTTTGGAGTGGACAGCAAGGGACATTATGCCGATGTGTATGAGGATTTGGTTTATTACCTTCGCTCCATCGAGCACCCTCTTATCATCCTTGATGAAGCTGGAGACTTGCAGTATGAGGCTTTCTTGGAACTCAAAGCCCTCTGGAATGCTACGGAACGCTGTTGTGCTTGGTACATGATGGGAGCGGACGGATTGAAGGAAAAAATCAACCGTTCCATTGAGTGCAAGAAAGTTGGTTACACGGAAATGTTGAGCCGTTACGGTGGCAGATATTCCAAGGTGACACCAGACGATGGCAAGGAGCGAGACAAGTTCTTGCGCCATCAGGCAGAAGTGGTGGCAAGGGCTAACGCTCCAAAGGATGCTGACATTGCAACCATCGTGAGAAAAACAAATGGTGGCTTGCGCCGTGTATATACTGAGATTGAGAAACTGAAACTTGCATAACGATGGCAAAGCGAGCATACAGCCCCAGGGATATTGCAGCAAAGACATACGTCACCATTCCCTGGGGTGAGAAATGGAGCAAGGTGTTTGGCTATCCAAGCATAACAGAGACATGGTTTGTGTCTGGATCGAGCGCAAGCGGAAAGAGCAGTTTTGTGATGCAGCTTGCCAAGGAACTTTGCTCGTATGGTGGCGTTCTTTACCTGAGTTATGAGGAAGGTGTGAGCAAGAGCTTTCAAGACCGCATCAACCGCTACAAGATGAATGAGGTGCAAGGCAAGTTTCGTGTGGCAACAGACGACACCCTTGACGATTTGATAGCAAGGCTTAAAAAACGCAAGAGTGCCAAATTTGTCATCATTGATAGTTTCCAATATTCAAATTGGAGCTATGAGCAAGCCAAGACACTTGCAGATGACTTTCCTCGAAAGTGCTTCATATTCATCAGCCAGGAATACAAGGGACAACCGCTTGGCAAACCAGCAGCCCGATTGAAATATATGGCAGGTATGAAGGTGAGAGTGCAAGGATATAAGGCATATTGCCAAGGTCGTGCCATTGGTGAGGCTGGTGAGGCATTCACCGTATGGGAGGATGGAGTAATACAAACAAGCAACGAAACATAAGGCGTATGAACAAATACAAGGATGGTGATACCATTTTCATCTTGATGACGGCAGAGCAATGCAAGTCGGTTATGAGAGAATGGCTTGAACGTGATTACGAGTGCGACTTGAATGTAATGCGCTCACAGAAGAATAAAGGCAAGTTTGTACTGAAAACAAAAAGTCTGATGTGGGCAAACAGAATCATCCAGTGGCATGGATATGAAAAAGTAACTTATCAAATAATATAGCTTATGGAAGAAGTGATTGAAAGCCTGGTGGCAATCATCAAGGACAAGACAAAGGATTTTACCTACCTGGATCAAGAACAGATGTTCCGAGACTTGTCTGGCAGATTAAACGATATGTCGCTTGATGCCATGAAATGTGAGTATCTTGGTGAGAGAAAGGAGGTGGCAGACAATGAGTAAAGAACGAAGGGTGTTAGAACTGGTTCCACCATCATGCCAAATTACCCATGAGACAGTGATATGCCATGGGCATGAATGTGGATATTGCCACGGCAATGGCTACTTCTGGGGACGTGACGCCAATTGGGAAAGCGTGAAAGTTCCTTGCCCTATATGCCAAGGCAAGAAAGAAATGAAAGCCATCATTGAAATAACATGGCTACCAGACAATGAAAAGACAACTAAAAAATAAACGAATATGAGTAAAATCGGTAATTGGTTCCATGTCATGCGTGAGAACTACAAGAAAAAGGCAGAACAGAAACGTGCAGCGCAAGTGAGAGAAGAAGCCATGTCAAGACTACAGGCGAGAGAGTTCAATGGCAAGATATTCCTTTGCTTCGACAATGTGCCAATACTGGAGACGGAAGACTTGACCCTTGGCATGGCTGCAAGCGTGAAAGAGGCACGCCAGTATTTTATGACTTACAGAGGTGTCGGCCATGAAGCAGCAAATAACGAACTTTAGCCGTTTCTTTGCCTCATTCAACGAACTGCCTTGCTATTGTGGCAGCCGTGAAGAGTTCAAGAAGGAAATAGTCAGTCAATACACATTCGGACGCACAGAGAGCTTGAAGGAAATGACTTGGCAAGAGTACAATGATTGCTGTGACGGTCTGGAGAAACTGAGCGGTCGAAAAGAACGATTGAAACGCAATCGCAGCATCTGCCTAAAGCTGATACAAGAGATTGGCGTGGACACAACCGACTGGCAGCGCATCAATGAGTTCTGCAAGCATCCCCGAATTTGCGGAAAGGAGTTTGCCAGAATCCGACTTGACGAAATGGAAGATTTCCAAAGAAAACTCAGAGCAATCAAGAAGAAAGGCGGTTTGAAAGAGAAAGAAGACGTGAACAATCCTGGCAGGATGGTGATGTATATCCCTTTGGATGGAATCCCTCATGCCTAAAAATACAACCCATTTAAAACAATAAGACAATGGAAGAGAACAAGAAACAGACAGTGGAAATGACAGCGGAAGAGGCAGAAGCCTTCAAGCAGTTCCAAGAGAAGCAAGCCAAGGAAAAGGCTGCTAAGAAGCGCAAGGAAGACCGTGAGGCTTACGCCCAGTTGGTGGACAGCGAGATTGAGAGTGCCATCCCCGAACTTCGCAGCCTGTCAGAACAGATGCTTGCAGTGAAGAGCAAGGTTTATGAGAACTTTGCGGAAGTCATCAACATCAAGGCAAACGTGTTGAAGCTGACCAAGGACACCCAGCGCACACACACCTTCACCCATTCAAACGGAAAGATGCGCCTCACGCTTGGTTACAACTGCATTGATGACTACCGTGACACAGTGAATGACGGCATTGCCATCGTCAAGCAGTACATCGAGAGCCTTGCAACCGACACCAAAAGCAAGGAACTTGTGGCAACCATCCTACAGCTATTGAGCCGTGACGGAACAGGCAACTTGAAGGCAAGCCGTGTGTTGCAGCTTCGCAAACTGGCAGACAAGAGCGACAACGACCAATTCAAGGAAGGTGTGCAAATCATCGAAGAGGCTTATCAGCCATCGCTCACCAAGCAGTTCATCAGAGCTGAGTGGAAGGACGAACACAACAAGTGGCACATCATCCCATTGAGTGTGACAGATGTAGAACAAACAGAAACTAAACAAGAAGCCAATGAAGACAACGACAACCAAGGCACCCAAGGTGGCACTGTGTAGAATGTGCCACGGCACTGGGAGAAAGGGCGAGGAAATTTGCCCACAATGTGAAGGAAGTGGACGTGTGACAGTGAGCTGTGAAATGACACTTGACATCCGTCCATATCATCCAAAGGTTAAACATACAACAAACAATTAGCCCCATGGGAAAGCGACGCGGACTAAGTTATCAGAAACGTGTTGCTGACATCAACAGGATATATGACCGGCATATCAAGGACGGTGTTCCAAACCGTGAGATATGGCGCAGGTTCATATATCCTGAGTATGCTATCAGTGAGCGTCAATTTTACAATATATTGAAAGCGTCTGCTGAATCAAAGAATGAGATTCCAGCAGACGCTCAACCGTATCTTGATTTTTGGAATGATGAGCAAGGAAAAGACTATTATTAAGAGGATTCTGAATGACATCCGCGTTGACCTAAGTGACGAGTTTGACCAGAACTTTGAGCGAGAGGCATTTTTCAGCGAGGCATGGGAACGGCACAGAAGCCCCCTTCGACCAGGTGGGCATATTCTTGTTGATACAGGCACGCTGAGGAGAAGCGTCAGAAGCGAGATGAAGGAAACGAGCATCCGCTTCTTCACTGATTTGCCATACGCCGACATTCACAATGAAGGCGGTGAGATAGTGGTGACAAAACGTATGAAAGGCTATTTTTGGCACAAGTACATGGATGCCGCAGGTGCATTGACCTTTGCAAGGCGCAAGGACGGCACGCAGCGCAAGGACAAAAAGACACGGCACATCAGTGACGTGGCAGAGTTCTGGAAGTTCATGGCTTTGAAGAAGGAAGGCACGACAATCAAGATACCAAAGAGGCAGTTTCTGGGTTTGTCACCAGAGGTGGAAAAGGCAGTTACGGACATCATCGAGGATAATTTGCAAGAATACCTCGGAAAGGAAATGGAACATTTTGAAAAACGATTGAAGAAATGAGAAAAGAGATTTACAAGATGCTTTGTGAGCGTCTGGGCAATATACCAGAAATCAAGTATATTGACCTTTGGAACCACAATGTGGAGTTCATTGAACAAGAAGACAACTGGGAACGTCCAGCGGTGTTTGTGGAGCTTTGCCCAATCAACTGGGAGGCTACGGTGGCAGGTATGCGCTATGTGACAGAAGCGAAAGTGAACTTGCACGTGGTGACAGACTGGTTGGGCAGCAGTGCAGCCAACAGCGACCAAAGAGAAGAGAGCTTGACCGTGTTTGACCTCTTGGAAAAGATTCACACAGCCCTGGCAGATGTGGACGGTGAGCATTTCAAGGAGTTCGACATCAGCAATTCGACAACCAACCACAACCATGAGGATATTTTGGAAAACATTGAAACTTATAGTTATGTGGGTTACAGAGAACTTGACCAGTTCAAGTAAATATAATTAAAGCATCCGATGCCTTGACAGCTTCGGATGCTTTTTTTATGTCCTTCGGATGCCGTTTGAATCTTACTGATACAAGCTCAAATCAAAAGCATCCTTCTTCTTCCATCCCTCAGCCAAGGTGTTTTGCACATATTCGGTGGCTTTCAGATAAAAGTCGGCGAGTTCTTCAAGTGTGTCAAACGTATGGTATGACGGTTCATCCTCAGTTCCAAACTTGAACGTTACTGGCAGCGTCTTTCCTTCCGTTTGCACGGCAAGGTCATAAGCAGCCTTATAATTGAACTGGTTTTCAGTGGACAGCCACACAGCCTGACCCTTATATGTGAAGCCAGAAATGATGGCTTGGTCAGTCTGTTCGTTGTACCAGTCCAAGACGGTTCGCTTGATGTCATCCACAGAAGGCTTGCCATTGGTAAACTCTGCCTCCATGTAGTTGGCCGAACCGTCCTCTTTAACTATGACATCCCAACGGATGCGCCATTTGTTCTTGACGGGGTTCACGCATTCAAGCAGTTTCACCACCGCACTTCCTTCTGTTCGTTTCATTAGCTAAATACGTATTTGGTTCTACCTTTGCCAAATGTCTCTGTTCTGATAGTTGTCTCAAAAGGCAAGCCATCTGGCAGTTCACTAATCTGTTGGAGAATATTCTTCATTTCCTCCGAATTGGTGAAAAACTTCTTTGCCTCACCGTTCTGTTCGATGGAGACAATGCAGCGGTCTTCGCCTTGCTCAGTCTTGATGCCAAGCTCGAAGTCCTTCACGATGATTGGTAAGTTCACTAATTCCCTGATGCTTACCACTGATCCAGGGAAACGCTTCTTGCCATCCGCTGGCTTATAAGAAACGTTCAAATCTTTAAATGATCTCATTGTTTTGCCTGTTAATTTATTAAACAATCTATTACAGTCGGCGTGCTTTGTCATGCCATAGAAACTGGCAATCAGCTCACGCCTTCTTTTCCTCGATTTAACCTCGTGCATTTTTCGGGCAAACTTCTGCTTGATACGCTTGCGTATCGCCACATGGTCGGGATATATGACATATCCCAAGAAGTCAATGCCCTCATCCACTGGGAACACCCTTTCATTTGGCTTTATCTCCAAATCAATCTGGTTCACCTGAGAGTGGATAATTTCACGAATCATCCATAATTCCGCTTTCGTTTTACCAAGCACAAGGCCGTCATCACAATAGCGATAGAAATGAGCGACCCCACACTTATCTTTCAAATAGTGGTCTAAAAATACAGACAACAACAAGTTGCCAGTGGCTTGTGAGCTTCTTAGTCCAAAGCTGATGCCACTGTCCAGCATGGTAACAAAGGATTCCAACATAACAAGCAGCTTCTGGTCTTTGAACACACGGCGGTAGCACCACATTGCAAAGTCTTGACGAACATTCTCATAGAAATGCCTGATGTCAAACTTGTAGGCATATAGCGTGCCTCCTGGGTCGTGTTGCATATCTTGGCGAATGACCTTCATAAGGTCGTGCGTGCCACGTTCCTTGATGGATGCTGCTGTTGTGCGTATGTAACGCCTTTGCAGATGTCTGTCCACCACGGACATGATAGCATGGACACCTATGCGGTCTTTCATCGAAAGAATCTGCAAGTTCCTTTCTTTGCCATATTCGTGGATCGTGCGCTCACGGTAGCCACTCACACGGAAAGAGCCATTGGCAATTTGCTCTGTTAGCTCCTTAATCACCTCTTCACGATGCGCAAGCAAGTAGCGTCCCTGGCGTGAGCGTTTCCGCTTCTTGCCACGGAGAACTTCATCAAACGACTCTGACATATTGGAGTAGTCAATGATTTCTTCTATGATGTAACCTTCTCTACGCATTGTTAATAATTTAATGACCTTTCGGCCTTCCTGTCTCTGGGTCTGACTTCTTCGAGCCGTAAGAACGGCCTACCAAACTCCACCCAACACTTGATTTTTCAGCTTTCCCATATTGGTAGTTTACTGAGGTTCGTTTCCCTCGGCTCCATGTTAGGAATCACGTCCCTGGTATGGTAGGCCGATTGATAGTGTAATCAGTTTGTCCAGGCGTGAGCCGACATTCGCATTCGCATTCGCTGCATCGTTATTCGCATTCGCATTCACGACACCGCCATTCGCATTCGCATTGTTGTACCCACGATAAACCACACGGCTTATTGGGAAATTCCACCTTTTGGGCTGCAAAGTTACGTATAAAACTCTGTAGCTATACATTTTATAACGAATAACCTTAAAAAATGTTGTAATTTAGTTGCCATATTGAAATTTATTACTATCTTTGCAGCGTGGAGAGCGAAGTACTGATAACCACTGAAAGCAGCGTGCGACGTTGCAGAACCTGAGGCCAACGGATTATTCCATTGGTCTCTTGTATTTTCTGAGCTTGCCATTGACATACCAAAAGATATAGTCATGGTGGTAATCTTTACTATCCCAAATAGCTTTGTTTCTATCTTGGATTTGTCTTTCTGTAATTGGCTTTCTAAAGCAATGATCAGTCAGACAAACGCAAGCGTGTTGTGCATCAGAAGCATGGTTCGCATTACGACAGCAGTTCATTACTTTCTCTGGTGATTTCACATCTATATATCCAAACTCACCCACTTTTAAATCAGGGTTTGCTTTACTGTCTTCTGGAAGCATATCATAAACCTTTCTTCTTCCATTTGTTGCGGTGAATTGAATTTCTGGATTTAGTAAACAATCACCAAATTCATCAGCAAAAGCCTTGGCAACATCTAAAACTCGCTTATAGTCTTCTGCTGTAGAGCAAGCCAACTCATGTTGCAACACTTTTCCTTTAATGCCTATGTATTTGGTGAAATATTGTTCATCCAAAGGCTTTGCAAGTATCGCATCACGGTCTTCAACAGACAGATTTGTTTTTCCTGAATCAGTGTACGCATTGGCGCATTTATGTACCAATCGGCAAGCAGCACAAAGTTCATTGTCTGCAACAGGCTTTCTGTCAAGATCCAACTTACCTTTGGCAATATCACAGTCACGACACCGCTTGATGGTGTAAGGGTTGTAGTCAGGGACTGTCTTTTGCTCCTTGCCAGAATTGAAACGGAATATGCCCTTTTTATCAGTTTGCAAAGCATCCTCACCCAGCGACATGGCTTCATCATGTGGTGTTGGCTCGTATTTTCGTTTCAGAACTTGCACCACGGTACAGCGACAATTCCAACCATTTGGAGGGTAATATGATTCCCAGAAAGAATCAGATGGTGGAAGCGTTACACGGTCGAGCGAAGCGTGTTCTGGGCGAACCTTATCATCATGCTGAGTTCGATACTGGAGATAATAATGATCACCATCCTCCATGAACTTTTCCCACTTCGCAGCCATTTCCGCTGATGCCTGAACGAAATTGTATTCAGCACGCAGATAGTTGGAGTTGTATGTTTCATCTATCTTTCGGACATCGTTCAAAAAGCGTTCAAACGTCTTTTTATTGCCATTCTCATCAAGTAAGGACGGAAAAGCCTCATTGAGTTCATGGAACGTCTTCAAGCCACTAAAGATATAGTTGGAGCGAGTAAGACGCTGACGCATGAGGCCGGACATTTCCAAGCGTTCTATATTTCTGTTGAGTACATCTGTATGAGCTTCTATCAGATTCTGAACATTACCATCTGCCATGATGTCGATAGAGAAAGAACTTCCCTTTTGGTTGAAGACAGCTTTCATCGCATCTTTGAAACCTTTGCTTATCTCTTCGCTTGGAAGGCATACCGTTTCACCAGAACCCAAACTAAGCAAACGTTTTGCAAGTTCCGTATCAACTTTATTCATGTGAGAATATGAAAGCAACTCTTTTGGGAGAACTTTGCCCTTCATAATAGCAGCATTCAGTTCAGCCTCAAACTCTGCATAATCAGAAGTTGCATAAGTGGAAAGGTGTTTCTTTATGAGTTCCTTATCCATATTTTCAAGGTTCCAGTAATGTTCGAGTTTTCGGTAATTATCGGGATCATTGAGGAAGTCTATATAATGCCCCAACTCATGCAATATTGGATTGTCTTGAACCAACTGCCTCCAACGAACGGCATTCGCCTGAGCCGTTTCCAGTCCTCTGTATGCTCGTTTGTTTACATGGATAATACTTGGCAATACACCATCCATGCTTGCTTGGAAATCAGCACACACACGGTGATACTTTGTGACCTTTCCCAAATCAGCCTCACGCAATTCTGGTAACACCTTAATTCCATGTCGCAGCGCAATTCGTGCAGCCTCTTCTGCTTTTCCCCGAACAAATTTGTTACTGATGACACTTGCCCACTTTTTAGCAATGGTATCAATTTCCTCTTCCTTTTTACTGAGGCACAACGAAGAGACAGAAAAGTCATTGCCTAATATTTCGGCATACCGTTGGTGCAGCCCCACATAATCGGTGGGGCTTAATCGAAAAAAGGACGTGCGTTGTGCTGCTTCTTTGGGTCTTTGTCATCACCATCATCATCAGGGTCTGGTGAAGGAACTTGTTGCTGACGGCGTTCACCCACTGGCATATTATACTTGTCGGCAAAATACTTTGGATCGACCTCATAGCGGTCTGCAATCATCTTTTCGTATGTGAATTGCTGTTCTGGAGTGTAATCAACTGCATCATCCCATGCAAAGCGCAAGCCCTGAAGAGGAAAGCCAAGTTTCACCATGCGAGGAATAAGCTGATTGTTCACAAGGTCTGCCAACATATCCGCATCACTCTCCACAAGGTTCTGGAACACTTCAAGGTGGGTTTGCGACTGTGAAAGGCTACTGCCATCCTCAATGGTCATGGTCTGGCCAATAATGAGCTTTGACAGTTCTGAGTTTGCACGGTCAACACGCTTGTCATACACATTGAACGCATCGCCCTTGGTGCTTTCCACCACCTCAATGTCAGTACCCTCTGGGAACAAAGCCCAAAACTCAGTTCCCATCGTAGCCATCATGTTCTCCATCTTGGAAAGCTCCTTTTCGTCACGGACGGTGGTGTGGCCAATACGCATAGGCATACCAAAGATTTCACCGAACGTGTCCCAGAAGGCAAGCGTGTTCTTTTTGGGGATGGTATGTGCAGCAGCCTTCAAGTACAGCCCCAAGTCATCAGGCTGACCAGCCTCAATGAGCCAGTCAGTGAAAGGTGGCTGGTGGTAGTCGATGCCGGTAGTCCAGTCCATGCCCAAGTCAGTGATAACACGGCCATACTCTGGAATGACATACTTGCGGTTTATCAGCTTCACACCATTGAAGCAAGGGCAACCATCACCATCAGTGGTAATGTCGCCAAGCTCAATGAGCGAGTGCCCCCAATAGATGGAATCCAAGGCAAGGCGCAAGAGCTGCTTGAACCAGGATTGATTGAAATAGTGCAGCGCATCATCCTTGACATTCTCATTCTTGTCAATGATCTTGAAAGAACGAGCCATGACAAAGCCCTTGCGTTGTTCAACGCATCCCGAAAGGTGTGCATCAATATCAGCGTCACGATAGATGTCATACAGACGTTGGCGGTTCGGACTTTCCACACTGATTGCCATCTGCCAGGCATTGCGCCAGTCTTGCATATCAGAGCGTGTGAGTGCCTCTGTGGTACGTTGTAGCTGTGCCACTATTTTCTGGACGTTCTTGCGCCCAGAAGCCTTGGCAAGATTGAAATCACCATGCGAGGTGTGCAAAATGCGTGGCTTGCCTGTAATGCTCTGTATAAAATTCTGAATATATCCCATGTCGTTTACCAATTATGTCTAAGTTTACGCTGACAGCCATAGACAATGGAACTGCCAACCATTTCACCGTTATCATCCAGCATCAATGGCAAGTCAGGAACAATCTTGCCAGACTGAACACCCTCCAACCACTTGATGGCACGCTCATAGCGTTCCTTACGAATGTCGGAACCCATCTTTTGAGGCATGGCCGAAACCATGTGATAAAGGGCAATGTCGCAAGTGAACATCACAATCTGATGGTTGCGTTTTTCGCCTTCCGCAGCAAACACCGCATCACAATCGTACTTTGGACGCAGATAGCCCGAAATTTCCTCCTGTGCCTCACGCTCGGCATTGGCACGATTCTCGGCTGATGCCTGAGAAACCACCTTCATGGCGGTATCGCCGATAACCACCTTATAATCATCTTCTGCTATAAACATGATTCACCTCCTTACTTTGTCACAAACAAGGCACGTCGTTCGATGTCCTCAACCTTTGTACCCTTCTTGAAACGATGACGCTTCACAAGCGTCTTGATGGTCTGCTTGGGTACGACCTTCAAACCACCATTCATGTAAAGAACATAATACTTCAAGCCACTGCCCTGGGAGAGCATGATGGCTTCTTTGACGGCACGCTTGTAACGCCAAGCGAAAAGCAAATCTTTGAATAGTCTAATCATATTACCAACTGTTTTTAGAGGTCGGACGCTTGCCAAACCTCGGTTTGTAAATAACTTGTCGAGTGTTGCGCTGGAGCATCCAGATAGCACCCTCATCAGCATCGGGCGCATCATCATGCACACGACTGCCACGTTCGAGTGAAAGCGTCTGTTCGATGCCCACTTGCATATCTGGAGATTCCTTCAACGCCTCATTGTAGAACACAAAGCCACGTTCCCATAAAGGTGAAACGGCCTCAATGCGCTGCAACTTTTCTGGTTTCTTGCGCTTGTCGCCAGTAATCGGCAACTGGTAGCCACGGCGGTTGCCTTCTTCTGTGAACTCATCAAGAATTGTATCTTGCAGAAAGTTCGCCTCCATGAAGAACGACACCGTTACATCATCAGGCAGGGATTCATAAAGATTGTAAAGCCATCTGACCATACCGCCAACTGTATCTTGACGGACATAGCAATCAATCAAATGAAACTCAGTGCCTATCTTTCCCCAGAAGCGTGAAGCCTTATAGTCGTTTGCCGTGGTCGATTTGAAAGAAGGGTCGGTGTAGCAAATAAGTTGGTCATACTTATTGAGTGGCAGAACCTTCTTGTATCGAATCCAGTCATGGCGAAATATCGTGCCATCCTTGATAGGATTGTGCATCATTTCTTTGTTCCAGGCACGGAATCCCACAAAGTCGGCGTATGCCTGAGCCTCTTCCTTTGTCCATTTCTCACGCCAGACAGGTTCACCATTAGCATCAACCGCCACAATCTTAGACAGAAACACACCCTTGGTATGTGCCAGGTTGAAGAGAACTGATGTCTTAGAAATGAGATTGCCCACCATGATGAAGCGACCACGACCCACGTCAAGCGAACCGAAAAGGGCTTCTTTCACCCAGTCGGTAAGGTCATGCACACGCTTCTCATTACGGCAAAGCTCATCATCGTCAAGGTCATCAATAACAATGTAGTCTGGACGTGCCTCACGATCACGCAAACCACGTGGTGATTGTCCACGACCACAAGCAAGGAACTTCACGCCGTCCTTGGTCTTGAACTCACCTTCTTGCCAGTCGCCAGCGTTCTTCTGTGCGCCAAAGTCAGCAATGATGCGTTGGTTGTACTCCAATTCTGCCTGGATGTCGCCAAGCAAGCGGTTGGCACTATCCTCAGACTTGCCCACAACCACCATGAAGTTAATCAGACGCTTTGCCTGAAACATCAGCCACAAAGGGGTAAAGATGTCCATGTGGGTGGATTTGGCATGACCACGTGGCCACATGAACACCGCTTTGAGGTTTGGGGTGTTCTTAACCTTCTGTGCAGCCTGATTGTGAAAAGGAGCATTGTGAATGGTGCGAATCACCTCACCAGTGGTCTTGTCACGAAGCTGCAAGAAGTGGGGAAAGTAATACTCGCAGAATGCAGCATAATTGGATTGCAGCCTACGAATACGCTTTTCCTTCTCAATGGGCGTTTCCTTGCGCATAAGAGATGTGTCGGTGAAAGACTGAACTTGCTTGCACCGTTCCTTCCATTGCTCGTATGCGAGTTTCTTTTCTGCTGCTGTTGCCATATATACCTATTATTTAACGCCCATCTGTTCCATGATAAACAAGTCTTGCAGATGATTGATTTGCTTCATCAGCTCAGTTGTTATCGTAGGATCAGACTTGGCACGGAACTCCAACCACTTGCTAAACATCATGGACACCTCAATGACATCCACCACATTAGCCTTCTTGTCAAGTTTCTCAATGACGGAAGACAGCTTTGCGAGTTTGTCACCCAGTCCAGCCATTGCCATTGGATCACCAGATTCATTCACTTGCGTTATGAGCGCATCAATGGTCAACAACAACTTATTGACCAGTTCGGGACGTGTGACACTCTTGGCCGCACGTGCCTCCTTCCATCCATCAGCCACACACCACTTGGATATGGTGACACGTGAGATGCCTACCTTTTCGGCAATCTCAGCCTGTTCCATACCCGACATGAACAGTGTTCGAGCCAATGAACGTTTCTTTTCTATTTCAGCTTTTGTCATGTGCAATACTTTATTAAAAATTCAAATGCAGTGCAAAATTGCAACAATTCGGTAGCATCACCAAAATAGTGTGCAACCATTTCATAGAAGTGTGCAATCATTTCACACTTTTTTGGCGGTCAGTAAATTTAGCAGTAATATTGCAGCGCAAAACGCAAAAAGCGAGAAAATGAAACGAGTAAGAATTTCAAACAACAGCCTTAACAGTTACGGTAGTCGTGTACTGACAGAAGGCATGGATGTGCAGCAGTATTGTCGCAATCCCGTACTTCTTTATATGCACGAACGTGGCAATGTGATTGGCTATGTGAAAGACCTCAAAGTAGAAAACGATGAGGTGACTGGTGAACTGATGTTCGATGAAGCCACACCACTCTCCAAGCAGTGCAAGAAGCAATGGGAGTTTGGTAGCCTGAAAATGGTGAGTGTGGGCATTGACATCGTTGAAGAGAGTGAAGCCCCAGAGGTGATTGTTCCTGGCCAGAAATACAAGACCATCACCAAGAGCAAACTCTTTGAAGTGTCAGTTGTGGACATAGGAGCCAATGACGATGCCATCGTAATGAGAAAGAACGGCGAACAAATCACATTAGGCAAGGACGGAAAGAATCCGCTGACCTTGCTCAGTAACAACAAAAATTTAAACAACAAGCAAATGGAACAGAAAATTTTGTGCGCACAGCTCGGATTGCCAGAGACGGCAGACGAGGCGACCATCCTTCAGAAGATCAATTCGCTGAAGGAAGCAGAGACAGAGAAAGAGACGCTTGCCAAGGAGAAAGCCCAGCTCACACTCTCTGCCATTACAACAACCGTGGAGACAGCCATCACTGAGAAACGCATCAGTGAAGACAAAAAGGAGCATTTCATCAACCTTGGCAAGAAGATTGGCGTGGATGACTTGAAGCAGACTTTTGCAGCCATGAGTCCGATGGTGAAGCTCAGTTCTGTAGTCGGCCATCAGGGTGGTTCGCCAACTCAGCAGAAAACCACTTATTCCAAGTTTAGTGAAGTGCCAGGCGAAGAGCTGGAAAAGATGCGCTCGGAGAATCCCGATGAATACAAGCGTCTTTTCAAGGCAGAGTATGGCATGGAGTGTGAAATCTAAAAAGTCAAACCATAAAACAAGAAGAATGAAAATGAACAGATTACTTGCACTGACAATGGCAGTGCTTTTCAACTGCATTACTGGCAGTGTTTTCGGTGCAGTCCTTGGCTTTTCACCTGTAGTGGGAGCCGTGGGCATGAACTGTATCGCCACCGTGATAGGCGGTGAGGTTGCTCAGGGCGCATTGCGTGCTGGAGTATATAAAGAGGTGTGGACTGGTGAAATGGTGAAATACCTTCGCCGTGGCTTGGAAGCCACTTGGCTTGACGGCATTCCAGACGCATCAAGCGTGGTGGAGAATGATGTCATCCACTTGGTAGATGTAGGTGTTGATCCTGATGTATTGGTCAATAACACCACATATCCTATTGAATTGCAGAAGCTGGATGACAAGGACATCAGCATCAGTCTTGACAAGTTCCAGACCAAGGTGACACCAATCACGGATGATGAGCTTTATTCCATCAGCTACGACAAGATTGCACGTGTGAAGGAAGCGCATGGAAATGCCATCAATGATGCTAAGTTTACCAAAGCAGCCCATGCGCTCTGTGCCAAGCAGAACGGCGAAAAGACACCTATATTGAAAACTACTGGTGAGAGGGATGCAGTGACAGGACGCTTGAAAATGACCAAGACAGACTTGCTCAACATGAAGCGAAAGATGGACGCCTTGGGTGTTCCATCGAATGGGCGAAGACTTGTACTTTGTTCCGATCATATCAATGACCTTCTGGAAATAGAGCAAACTTTCCGTGAGCAGTACAACATCAACCGCAATGACGGAACCGTTGGCCGCTTGTATGGCTTCGACATCTACGAGTTTGCAAACAACCCTATCTATACCAAGGCAGGTGTTAAAAAGGATTTGGGCAAAGCTGCTGAGACAGGTGAGTTCCAATGCTCATTTGCTTTCTATGTTCCTCGTGTGTTCAAGGCCACTGGTTCGACCAAGATGTATTGGAGCGCATCGGAGAACGATCCAGAGTATCAGCGTAACAAAATTAACTTCCGCCATCGTTTCATCTGTATGCCAAAGAAGGCTGATGCAGGTGTTGTGATGATGAGCGACTACAGTGCTGCATAGTCATGGCACGAATGAAGTATTTGGTGCTACATTGCACCGCAACAAAAGAAGGTCGTGAGGTGACCAGTGACGAAATTCGCCACTGGCACACCGACCCAGTGGGCAAAGGCGGTCGTGGATGGAAGCAAGTTGGCTATACCGACATGATACACCTTGACGGAAAGGTGGAGCGACTTGTGAAGAACAACGAGGATGCAGAGGTTGATCCATGGGAAATCACCAATGGTGCAGCAGGTTTCAACTCTGTGAGCCGTCACGTTGTTTATGTCGGTGGACTTGCCTCTGATGGAAAGACAGCCAAGGACACCCGAACGGAAGCACAGAAAAAGGCTTTGACCGAATACGTGCGCAACTTCCATGAGCGTTTCCCTTCCATCCGCATCCTTGGCCACAACGAGCTGAACAGCCACAAGGCTTGCCCATCGTTCAACGTGCAAGAGTGGTTGCGCTCAATAGGTATCAAGCAAGTTTAACCCATAAAACAAAGATAACGATGGCAGACTTTTTACTGCAATTCATCCAGTGGGCAATACCATCGGGCGGCATAGGTGCTGCCATCGTTTGGTTTGCCAACAGAAAAGCCAACAACGCCAAGAATGCCAAGGTCGTGCATGACACTTATAAAGGTATGTACGAAGACATTTCAAAGGTGCTGTTGGAAACACAACAGAAATATGAAGACATCACAAAGGTCGTGGAAGGGCTTACGGCTGAAAACCACAGGACACGTCTTTCAATCAACCGGCTCAGTCGTGCAATCGAGGCTATCAAACTTTGTCCTCATCGCAATTCTTGCCCTGTCAGCAGTGAGTTGTCGCTCGACGAAGACGATGACAACCCAGGAAGAGGAAAAGGTGGTAAGGGACAGCGTAGAAAGCAAACAGACCACGACAAAAATAATGTGGATGGAAAAGGTGCCACAAGACCAGGTGCATCTGATCATTCCACTTGACAGCATAGGCTGTTTGCCGTCTGGTGCATCCTTTGGCAACAAGCAAGGGCGTGCCAACGTGAAGGCAAGCGTTGGAAAGCAAGATGGTAAAGATGTGATATACATTGATGCCTCTTGTGACAGCTTGCAAGTGTTGTGCCTCTATTATGAGGAACAAAACAAGAAGCTGGCAAAGCAAAACGCAGAACTCTCTAACACCATTAAAACAGAGAAAGAACAATGTTCAAACCCTGTTAAAGTGGCAATATTCAGTTTTATTGTCGGACTGGTGTCTGGCATAATAATCACAATCAAAACAAGAAAAAAATGAATAAGAATTTCATGTACGGCATTGGAGCCGTAAAGTTTGGTGAAAAGACCATTGGCTACATTGAGAAAGGTTCATGGGACTGGGGCGGCACAAAGCCTGAGAGTACTGACATTGATGCAGAGCAAGTTCCCGATGCGCCAGTGCTGACAATTCCAACTAAAAATGCAACAATCTCGCCAACATTCAACATCATACAGTTGAACTACGAGAACATTCAGATGGTGCTTGGTGGTACTCTCGTAGGAACTACTGGGAAGTACACAGGCTGGAAAGCACCAACAAGTCTTGTGCATCTTTCTGGCAAATGGACTATTGACTTTGTTTCAGGCCAGACTTGCACCATACCGAATGCAACAATTTTGGCCAATCTCGGTGGCAAGCTCACACTTACAGAGGTATCGAAGCTGGAATGTCAGTTGAAGGTGAACAAGCCTTCTGATGGTAGTGCGCCATACGACATCAATGACACGGCCAATCCATTAAGTGCATCATCCACCAGCCAGGCAAACAGCGTGAAGGTTTAGTGTATGGATGAGAACACCATCAGACTAATAGAAAAGGAAGGTGCGGAAGCCCTTTTGGACACTGGTCTTTCAGTGCCATTGAAGGAGTTGCACCTTCCTTTTTGCAAAAAGTCCATCCATTTACGTGTGACCATGCGCCGACCTACCTTGGCAGGACAAATCAGAATTGCAAGGGAATGGCTGGCAATGGGCGTGACCAGCGAAGAAATGTGGCATTTCTCCAAGGAGGAAGAAATGAGATTCCTTGCTAATCATGGCAAGAAAATCAGTCGCATGATAGCTTACACCCTTTGTCGTGGCTGGATAAGCCGACATCTGTTTGTTGGCTTAACGGCATGGGTTGTGAGAAACTGGATGGAAAACAAGTATCTTGTCAGCGTGATAAAGAAATTTGTCGGGCTGATGGGAACGGACAGTTTTACAGATATTATCAAATCGGCAGAAGCGGTGAATCCGATGAAGCTGAGGAAGAGCCAAAAGAAGAAAGGGAGTTAACGAGCGAATACGAAGGTTCCCATAGCCCTTTCGGTTTTGTGTGGCAGATAGCAAGCGAAACAGGGTGGAGTGTTGACTATATCCTTAATGGTGTCAACTACCAAACCTTGATTATGATGCTGAGTGATGCCCCACATTATGTTAGCAAGAAAAAGAACGGCAAGCCCAAGGACGAAAGAAGTGCCAAGGAGGAAGCCGATGACATTGTAGGATTTTTCCAAAGTAAATTGAAATGAGCAAAGGCAAGACGGTAGCAATAGAAATTGAACTCCTTGACCGCATCAGCGGTGGACTTGATATGGTAAACAAAAAGATGGATGCCCTAAAAAGTTACACCGATGAAGCCAAGAAAGGATTGAGCGGATTGGAAAACGTGAGCGACAAGGTGAAAAAGTCGCTCATGGGGCTTGGCATGGCCTTTTCCATGAAGCAGGTTATTACGGAGGTCGCTACTGTCAGGGGCGAGTTCCAGAAATTGGAGGTGGCTTTCAATGTCATGCTTGGCAGTGCAGACAAAGCCGATAATTTGATGGCTCAGCTGATTCATACAGCAGCCACGACACCGTTTGACCTTGAAGGTGTGGCACAGGGTGCGAAACAACTCTTGGCGTATGGTATGGAGGCAGAGAAGGTGAACGAAACCTTGATTCGTTTGGGTGACATTGCCGCAGGTCTTAGTATGCCATTGAATGACCTCGTTTATCTGTATGGAACAACGATGGCGCAAGGCAGACTTTACACGCAAGACCTTAACCAGTTCACTGGTCGTGGCATTCCGATGATCCAGGAACTCGCCAAGGTGTTTGGTGTGACAGAAAGCAAGGTGAAGGACTTGGTGGAGGCTGGCAAGGTGGGATTCCCAGAAGTGCAGAAAGTCATAGAGAACCTTACTGGTGAAGGCAGTAAGTTCGGTGGCTTGATGGAGGAACAGAGCAAGACCATATCAGGACAGATAAGCAACATCGAAGATGCTATTTCAACAATGTTCAACGACTTAGGTAAGCAAAGCGAGGGTGTTATCAATACAACACTTAGTGGTGTCTCCTATATCGTGGAACATTATGAGCAATTCGGACGTGTTCTGATGGGATTGGTTGCCACTTATGGAACATACCGCACGGCTTGCATGACGGTGGCAGCAGTCCACAGTCTCATAACGGTTGGTATTGGTGGCATGACCGCAGCGGAAGCCATTCACTACGGTTGGATTGTCATGGTGGAGAAAGCGCAGAAGCTGCTTAACGCTACCATGCTAAGCAATCCATACGTATTGGTTGCCACAGCCATTGCAAGTGTTATCGCCGTAATGGTTTCCATGAAGACGGAAACAGAACTGATGCAAGCAGCCGATGAAGACTATGAGGCGCAAAAACAAAAGGTCATTGAGGCTGAGGAAGAGCACAAACGCAAGATGGAAGAGCTTTGTTCCATTGCTGGTGATGAAGCTCTCAGCACCGACACAAGACGTGAGGCATTGAATCGTCTCGAACAGAAATACCCTGCTATCTTTGCCAAATATGACACAGAGTATGAGAAGCTGAAAAACATCAAGAAAATCAAGTTGGAGATTGCTGAGTTGGAGGCTGGGCAAAGCATAACAAAGCCAAAGAACGAACTCAACAGCGTAAACAAACGCATCAAAGAACTTGAAGCAAAACAGCGCACGGAAAAGTGGGTTGAAAGCAATAGCTCTGGTACAAGTATGAAGAAAGTCGGAGGTTTGAGCAAGAAAGAGGAAGCCGAACTCAAAAACCTTCAAAAGAAGCAACAGAACCTAAACAAGCAGGTGCGCAAGGATTCTGTGAACGCTTATTTTGACAATCTCACAGGGGTCAGCAACAACGACCTGAAAAAGCAGATAAAGGAGCGCGAAAACCTCATCGCCCGAATGAATATGTCTGGTCATAAATATGGCTATACAACCAATGACGGCAAAAATATCCGTGGCACATACACCAAGGATGAATTGCAGTATCAACTCAACAAATTGAAATCTGAGCAGAACCGTCGTAATGAACCAAGAAAATCAAGCAGTGATTGGGGTGCAGCCGATAGGAAGGCTTACCAAGCAGCCTTGAAGGAATACAACGATTTTATCAGAAAAGGCTCAAACAACTTAACCAAAGAAGAATATGACAAAAAGGCAAAGGAACTAAAGGAAAAAATGGAACTTGCCAAAAAGGAATATGATTCACGCAAACCTGGTTCGGACAAAGACAGCGAGAAAGCACAAAAGGCAGCAGCCAAGGCGGAAGCTGCAAGAGCCAAGGAAGAAGCAGCGGAAGAACGCCGCAAGCAGACCAAGGAAAAGGTGGGTCAGGAACTTGCAGAACTGCAACGTAAAAATGACGAGGAAGAAATTAATACCATGCAAGAAGGCTTGGAAAAGAAACTTCGCCAGATAGAAAACGACTATCAGGCTCAGAAGAACGAGATAAACAAGCAAGAAACCGCATGGAAACGAGATAACAAGAAAGCAGGCATTGCCACTGGTACAAATGGACTTACCACGGAACAGACCGATGCCATTAACGAGGCGCACGCCTTGAACGAGAAAAGCAGAACTAAGGCCATCGAGGAAGCCAACAAGGAAGCCTTGAAGGATGAGTTGCTTGCCATGACAGACTATTTGAAGGAGTATGGAACCATACAAGAGCAAAAGTATGCCATTGCCAAGGAATATGCTGAAAAGATTAAGGAGGTGAATGAGGGTGCTGGCACTGCTGATGAAAAACAGTGGAAGGTGAAGGCACTCGAAAAGCAGCGTGACACCGCCATGAGCCAAGTGGATGCCAAGAGCCTTGCCCTGGATATAGACTGGGGTACTACCTTTGAGGGCGTGGGCAATGTGCTGAAAGATGTGGCAAAAGAGACACTTGGCAAGGTGGAGACGTACATGAAGACGGCTGAGTTCAAGGCTTTGTCTGCTGAAAACAAAAAGACTTACACTGACTTGCAAGCCAAGTTGAAGCAAGAGACAGGTGCGGAAAGCACCAGTCCGTTCAACTTCAAGATATGGGGTACAATCTCCAAGAATGTCACGGCATACCAAGAAAGCGTGCGAAATCTCCAAAACAAGACGGATGCCCACACAAGGGCAGTCGATGAACTGGAAAAGGCGCAAGCAAACTTGGCTGCTGCTACTGATGACACCTCAAAGGAAATTGCCCAGAAAGCGGTTGATATTGCACAAGGAAAGGTCGATGCCACTGCCACTGAGCAAACGGAGGCACAGGATGAAAGCAACAAGGCACGCCAGACGCTCACGGACAACACCAATGCAGCAGCGCAAGGCATTCAGAACTTCACCAACTATCTGAATGAAATGTCAAATGGTTCCCTGTATGGCTTTGCCAATGGTATGAGCAAACTCATTACCTCACTTGGAAAAGGCTCAGACGGAATAGGCAAGTCATTGAATGAGCTTGGTGGCAAGATAGGCGGTATCATTGGCGCAATCCTTCAAATCATTGATGCGCTTGGTGATGATCCAAAGGGCTTCATTGATGACCTCTTGAACAAAATCGCCGATTGTGTGGAAAAAATTGTTGAGGATTTGCCCGAAATCGTTTTGTCCATCATCAAGGATGTGGGCAACATCTTGCAAGGTTTGGTCAGTGGCATTGGCAGTTGGTTTGGCATTGATGACCTTTTCGGTTTGAATGGCAATGAAGCCAAGGTGCAAAAGACCATTGACGACTTGACCAAGCGCAACGAGCTTCTGCAATATGCCATCGAGGATTTGACAGACGAAATCAAGGCAAGCAAGGGAACAAAATCAGTAGTAGCCTATCAACAGGCATACGCCAACCAGCAAGAAGCCAACCAGAATTATCTGGATATGGCAAAGGCGCAAGCCAGTTATTGGAAAAAGCATCATAGTTGGAACTACTATTGGAATGGCTTCAACAATGACCAAACTGCCTGGATCAAGCAGAACGTAAAAGAAGACTTCAATGGTGATCTCTGGAGTCTTAGCCCAGAGGAAATGAAGAAACTTCGCTCCAATGTCGGTATTTGGGAATATATCAAGAACACTGGCAAGGGTGGTTATGGAAATGACGTTGCTGACAAGCTGAATGACTACATAGACCAGGCTGGCAAACTGGAGGATCTGACCGATGAACTCTATGAGGGATTGACTGGCATTTCCTTCGATTCCATGTATGACAGCTTTGTGGACACCCTTATGGATATGAATGCCACCGCTGAGGATATGGCTGATGACCTGTCAGAATACTTCATGCGTGCCATGCTTTCAAACCAGATTGGTGAAATGTATGCTGACAAGCTAAAGGAATGGTGGAAGAAGTTTGGTGCTGCTATGGAAGACAATGACCTGACAGAGGCAGAACGCAATGCACTCCAAGAGGAATACATGGGCTATGTGAAAGATGCCATTGCCTTGCGTGACAAACTTGCAGAAGCCACTGGGTACACTGGTAACAGCAGCACAAGCCAAAGCGGTAAAAGTGGCGGTTTCTCTGCCATGACACAAGACCAAGGCACAAAGCTCGAAGGAATGTTCACCAGTGGCTTGCAACATTGGTCAAGCATGGATGACCAACTTGAAAACGTGGTCGAGAAGATGAATGTGGCTGAAAGCCATCTGGTACGCATTGCAGAAAACACTGGTATGAGTGTCACGCATCTGAACGACATCAAGGAGGAAATAAGAAAGATTATTCGTGATGGACTTAAAATGAAATAATATGGATGAAATACTTAGTGGCCAGGTACTGGTCAATGGCACCGACATCTGGAAAGAATATGGTGTTTTTCTGACAGAAGACAAAAAGGGCGACATGGCCAATCTGACCGCCATACTTACACCAAGCAAGACAAAGGATGAAACGGCAGTGAACATTAGAGAGGAGGATGGTGAAAAATACTCTGACGTATTGACACCAAAAAATGAGGCTCGTGACGTGGAACTGTATTTTGCCATGTATAACAAGACAAAGGAAGGATGGTTGAAATCGTATGCTGATTTCATCAAGTTCCTGAAGCAAGGCAAAAACGGTTGGCTTGACTTCACTTTTCCTGACCTTGATTTGACATTGCACATGAGATTCTTGGATTGCGGAAAGTTTAAACCTCTGACCTATATCTGGAAAGATGGTGTTCAAGCAAGCAAATTCAAAGTGAAATTCCGTGAGCCAGTACCCATCATTTAAATGACATTATAACAGTATTGAAACATGGTTCAAACAATATACGACAAAACAGGCTATGCAAAGGCAGAGATTGCCCCTGATGACAGCTCAACCCAGGTGAAGGAGGTGCAGGGTGACAACATCCTCACCCTTTCATTCACCCATTATGCCAACATTGCCCTTGACGTGAACGATTACACGGACTTTGAGGGCGAACGTTATTGGCTGATGGAAAAGTATGCCCCAAAGCAGAACAACGAAACAGAATGGGTGTATGACTTGAAACTGTATGGTATAGAGAGCATCATCAAGCGTTTCTTGGTGCTTGAAACCACCGATGGCAATACTGAACCAGTGTTCACTCTCACGGCTCCACCACGTGACCATGTGAAGATGATAGTGAAGTGCATCAATAATGGCTTGGATCATACTACTGACTGGAAGATTGGCCAAGTGGATGGCACTGATAACATTGTCATTGACTATGATGGCAAGTATTGCGATGAAGCCTTGAAGGAAATCGCTGAAAAGGTAGGTGGAAAGGCAGAATGGTGGATTGAAGGGCAAACCGTAAACATTTGCCGTTGTGAGCATGGTGAGGAACTTGCCATTGGCTATGGCAATGGATTGACGGAACTGGAGCGAGACACCAGCAACACAGCCAAGTTCTACACACGTCTGTTCCCGATTGGTAGCACACGAAATATCGATCCTGAGAAATATGGGCATAATCGTTTGATGTTGCCTGGTGGCTTGAAATACATCGAACTTCATACTGAGGAATACGGCATATATGACCATTATGAGCAAGATGCCTTTTCTGACATATACCCACGCCGTTTGGGTATGGTTAGCAGTGTGCGCTCGGAGACTAAGACGGATGATGACGGCAATCCTTTCATCATCTACTACTTCAAGGATGACACGCTAAATTTCGACCCAAATGAATACGAACTTGCCAATGAGGTAAAGCGTGTTTCCTTCCAAGATGGTGAACTCGCAGGTCTTGGAACGGATGATGACCATTACTTTGAGGTGAATTTCGACAGCAAGACACGTGAGTTTGAAATTATCACAATATGGCCATACGATGATGACACGCAACTGCCAGGTGGCAATCTTGTCCCCAAAGAGGGCAACCATTACATTCTTTGGAACATCAGAATGCCAGATGAATATTACACGCTTGCAGAAGAAGAGTTCCGCACGGCTGTTGACCAATATAATGCTGAACACTGGCAAGACATCAGCATCTACAAAGGCAAGACCGACCATGTTTGGGTGGAACATAACAATGCAGACTTGTTTGTTGGTCGCAGGGTAAGGCTTGAAAGTGAGAAGTTTTTTCCAGACACTGGATATAGAAGCAGCCGGATAACCAAAGTAACAAGAAAGGTTGTTTTGCCGTCACAAGTGGACTTGGAAATCAGTGATGCGCTCCAAAGTGGCACATTGGATCAGGTGAATGACAGCTTGACCAACATCAAAAACTATACACGTGAACGCACATCTGGAAGTTTTCCAGACATCATCCGTACATGGGATAATACTTTGCCAACTGACACAAATCTGTTCTCAGCTCGAAGAAGCCAAAGGGAGTTTTTGAGCAAGAAGAAAATTGATCGAGCAAAAAAGAAAATCATCTTTGATGAGGGCATTGACCTCGGTGACTTTGTGGAGGGCGTTGCAGGTGGTCACTTGGATGGCAAAGGCAATGGTGAGCTGTTGACAATGGTTGTGCGCCAACTTTTGAGAAGTGCCAAGTTTGTTGATGGCTTCAATGGTGAGGGATGGCAGCTTTGGATTGATGAAAGTGGTCTTTCCAATCTTACTGTTGACAAACTGACCGTGCGCCAGATAATGACCATCTTTGAACTTTTGATAAATAAGGTCAGAAGTGTCGGTGGTCAGATTTGCGTAAGTGCAGCCAATGGCAAGATAAAGAGCGTTGAAGAGCAAGATGGCTATTTCCTTATTCACTTCGAGCAAGAGAACACCTTTGTAGCACATGACTTGATGCGATGCCAGACCTTCACAGGTGCAAACCTGAAAAGCTACTGGGTGGAGGTGGCAGGTATGAGCGATGGCGGCATTCTCGTAGCCAAGGAAGAGTTTGACAAGACGGAACCAGCAGAAGGCGATGAATGTGTATTGATGGGCAACACCACAAATGGCAATCGCCAAAACCTCATACTCATATCAGCCACAGAAGACGGACAGCCCAGGATTGATGTCATGGATGGTGTGAACGGCAAGAGCTTCACCAATGCCTTGCGTGCAAGACTTGGCAATCTTGACGGAATCAAGGATGATTGGTTTCCTTCCAACAACCAACCCCATGGAAACGGTCTATATTCCGATAATGCCTACTTGCGTGGCACGTTCCTCTTGGTGACTGGTGAAGACATCAAGACCAAGTTTGAGATAACGGAAGGAAAGATTGAATCCGCTGTTGAAGGACTGAGACAGGACTTTGCAAGTGATCGAGGCTACTTGAACAATCCATCATTTTCTGATGGCATGGACAAATGGGCAACAGAGAATGAAACTGTTTTCTTCCTCGCTGGCAATCGTTGGATATGGACTAACGGAAAGGCTTTGTCGAAACGTGGCAACAGCGCAAGTGTATGCAAGGACATGGGCAGAACTGTTGTACGCATCAGAAACAAGTACATCAGCCAAAAGAACACCAACTTGCAGAGCATTCCACCAATGACCACAAGAGAAGACGGAACCAAAGAGGCCATTCCTGTTTTCCTCACGTTCTTCTACCGATGTGCCAAGGCTGGCACACTGACCGTGGAGTTTGAGAATGTTGATAAAACTGGCTTTGAAAATTTCAACTCTATGCACGTTGAAGAGAAAATTGCTGAAACTGATGGCTACAAGCAATATTCTTGCAATGGCCTTTGGAACGGTACTGGTGATTTCAAACTGAGCTTCACAGGCGACATCTATCTGTATATGCTCATTCTCTCAACTGACCGTGTGGAATCATTGGCATACAAGTATAAAACACTTTTTGAACAAAGCGAAAAACTTGTAAGGATTGCAGCCCAAAATTTTGACAAGGACGGCAATGTGTTGGCAGAAAGCGACATTATAACAACAGCAAAGTACAATGAACTTATCAGCCAAAGATTCAATGAGGATGGAAGTCTGAAAAACCAAGCTGGACTTGTGACAGCTACAGACTATGCAGAATGGTTGCAACAGTACAATTCTGACATGATGGGATTGAATGAGAAAATTGGCAATTATGTCAGCATCGAGGCTTTTGCAGGTATGTTTGCCACAGCGGTAGATGAAGACAAGAACATTGTCAAACAGGCAGACATTTCCGCATTCGTCACAAAAGATGAAAATGGAAATTTGGAAAGCGGTGTGCATATCTGTGCCGACAACATTAAGCTGGAAGGACTTGTGACTGCCAACGAAAATTTCAAAATATTAGAGGATGGTAGCATTGAGGCTAAAAATGCCAAAATAAAAGGTAAGATTGAGGCTTATGAAGGTAAGATTGGATATTTTTCCATTGACAATCAAGGATTGTACTATGGTGACCCAGCAAAATGGACAGATAATAGTTATAAACAAGATTTAGCGGCAATTAGACCAGGACTGATTAAGTTACAATCACAAGTAGGAGTATTCAAGCCAGGTGATGTGGCTAACATAAAGGTTGCTATTGGCAATGGTGCAGACCCACAACAGACAGAATCAACTTCCTGGTGCAATTGTGCTGGTTATTTTTATCGGCAGATGAATCCTGATCCTGGTGACTGTTATTTGCCAGCAGTGAAAATAATAAGTGATAATGTCTTGAGTCGTGATGTTGCACTTTATACAAAAGGAGCTATTGTATGTGATGGAGGATTCTTAGAAATTGGTAGAATTATCAATACAACAGATGCAGGTACAGCTTACATCATAACACTCGACCATGGTACGACATTGACCGCTTTTAATAATTCTTCTGGTAACACATGGGTTTCCTTGCCAAAATTGGATGAAATACGATTGCAGCTTGGAATAGAAGAAAGTAAAACCTTTTGTGTCCCTGTTAAAATCATAAATAGCTCAAAGAGTTCTAACAATGTTTATGTTAAAATAAATGGTGATGGCGATTTGCTAAACCATGATGGAGGACATTGGCGTGATGATAACAGAAACACAGACCAACTTTGCTTAGGAAAAGGTGACAGTGTAAGCATAGCCCTTACTTATGTTAGTGGCTCCTATTATGGTCAAGTATTAGACATAAACCGTTAAAAAACAAGATATGGCAAAAATAGATTTTCAAAATTTCACTATTCCTGTAGGGATTAGTAAAAAAAGAAAGCAAACAGGTGACGCTCGTGAAACCATTGCAAATTTGGTTTACACTCGTTCCATGGGAATAAAAGCACATCATTTGGCTTTCAAAATATATGAGAGCAATGGTGCAACGGAATTTTCCGATGATGAAGTCAATCTCATAAAAGAACTTGTGGAACACTATTGTTTTCCAAGTATCATAGACGCTTTGAATGAGCAACTAAATTGTCAAACGGATAAAAACGAATAACTATGGCATTGACAAACGAAGAGAAGCAAGAACTACTCAATGCGATGAAAGCTGAATCGCAAGGTGTAGATGAACTGGAGCAAGTAGATACCTTGGACGGTATTATGAGCCTTCCAGCTTTACGAGGTGAGGAAGTAGTGAGTGCGCCAATAAAGCTGCTGACCAAACCAGCGGAGGATGCTGTGGCAAATGCAGTAAGTGCAGCAAATCGAGCAACGGAAGCAGCGCAAGCCGTGTATTCTGTCACGGCAGGCGCAAATTCTGCTGCAAGTGCAGCCAATGCAGCCGCATCAGCAGCTTCTGATGCAGCGGAAGAAGCTAATAGTGCTGTGGCAGCTGCATCTGAGGTTGTGGCTAAATACGAGAATGTAGCCAAGGCTGCTTTCAATGGTGCAACGGCACGTTTTTCCTATATGGTGGAATCTGCCACAATACAACTTCAATCATCCATTGCCAAGGGCGGTGTAATCGTCTATGTGCAGAGCCAAAAGCAATTTGCCTATTATGTGGGTGGCAAGTATTACGGCAACTGGGCTGTTGAAGGTGTTCCCAATGCGGAATTGTACCGTGGTGAGGATGTTTCAAGCATACAGAAAAACAAGGTTTATCTTTGTGGTGATGTTCTCTATGTTTGGAGCGATGAAGAAAATGACCTTGTTGAAATCAGTGGCAGCGGTGGCGGTAACACGTACAATGTGACTGAGCAAGTTCCACTTGAAAACGGTTACTATACGCTTGCCACTGCCATCAAAGCAGTGGAGGAAAAGCAGCGTGCCAAGGGACGTTGCATAACTTATGAGGTATCACAAGGCAAGTGGGAGACCAAGCAATTCATTGGCACGAATCTTTCAAGCTGGGAATCAATTTCAAGTTGGGAAGATTTCGGCGGTGCAGGGACTGTCAAGAGTATAACGGTAAATGGCACGAAGCAAACACCTGATTCCACTGGCAACGTGAATGTGAACATCAAGGAAACTGAGGTTGATGAAAGTCTTGACGCAAACAGCACGAACCCTGTGCAGAACTCAGCAGTGACGGCGAAGCTCAATGAGGTGGAGGCAAACACCATCTTTGGTGGCAATGCTGAACTTAGTGAGGATGAAAGCACGGTACATCTTACCTTAACCAACAAGAGTGGTGCGGAAGTCGTGGGCTTGGACATACCAGCAGGAAAAGGTGGCGGTGGTGGTGAAACTTCCACCACAAAGATTGTACTGGGCGCATCCGTCAACAACATTGTCATCAAGGAAGGTGGCAGTGCGCAACTCACATACTCTTACGACCACCAATATAGCAGCGGTGATGAGAAAGGTACGTCAACAGGCCAGAAAGCAACCATTGAGATTGAAATGAAACGTGGTTCAATCACCATGTACCATGACACCATCGAGGATGTGAGCAAGGGAAGTTATACGCTTGACCTCTCCAAATACTTGCAGGTTGGTACAACCGACATATATGTAAAAGCATCCACTACTGATCCGACAACTGGCAAGAAGCAGATGAAACAGAGCTATGTGAGCGTAAAGGTCGTGACGTTATCCCTGACAAGCAGTTTCAACCTTGCGGAAGCCATTGCCAAGGGTGGTTATGGTGCAAATGAAACCATCAGTATTCCATACGCAATCAGTGGCTCAGGAACCAAGGTGGTGACACTTTATGTGGATGGCAAGCAGAAGAACGCCCATACCATAACACGAAGCGGAACGACCAACAGCAGTTTCTCATTGTCAATGACTGCATTCAGTGTTGGAAGGCACACCATCCAGATGGTTGCGGAAATGGAGGCAAGTGCTGATTTGACATTGAAGAGTGATAGCATCTACATGGATATTCTGAAAACTGGCAGCACTTCACCATTTGTCGGAACCATGATGACACACTCGGATGGTCGCATCTTTACGACCGACCACTTGACACCGACTTTGGAAGTTGGGCAATATGAGCAAGTGAAGTTTGAGTTTGTCGCATACGACCCAACCACGACACCAGCGGATTTGGCAGTATATCGCAATGACATCAAAACTCAGAACGTAAGCGTTCCAAGAACCACGCAAGTATATACAAACCGTTTCCTTGAAAAGGGAACAAATCAGATGAAATTCAAGTGTGGTGTCACTGAATATAATTTCTATATAGACGTGAATGAAAGTGGCATTGACCTGAATGAGACAACATCAGGCTTGCAGTTGAAACTTACAGCATCTGGCAGAAGCGACAGCGAAAGCACGCCGTCCGAATGGACTTATAACGGCATTAGAACCACATTCAATGGCTTTGACTGGAATAGTAATGGTTGGACTGGTGACGCTTTGAAATTGACCAATGGGGCAAACATTGAAATTGGTTACACACCATTCAAGAGTGATGCCACTACCACTGGAGCCACTTATGAAATGGAACTGATGTGTTCCAACGTGACGGACAGAAACGGTGTTGTCATTGATTGTATGAATGGCAATGTCGGTTTCAAGCTGACCACACAAGAGGCTATAATGAGAACAGGGGCAGGCACAGAGGTCAATACACTTTTTGCAAGTGGCTTGAACTTGAAAATTGCCTTTGTTGTGCAAGAGAAGTCAGGCAACCGTTTGTTGGAACTCTATGTGAACGGCATTCTTTGCGGTGCGAAGCAGTATGCTAACACTGACAGCCTTTTGCAATCGACACCTGTCAATATCAAGGTGGGAAGCGATAGCGCAGATGTAGAACTGAGAAACATCCGTGTCTATAACCGTGCGCTTGGCGATGATGAAGAACTTGCCAACTACATGGTGGATCGTCCTACCACTGACGAAATGGTTGTGCTGTTCGAGAACAACCAGGTGATGAACGATGAAGGTACGGACGTTGATATGGATAAGCTCAGAGCCAAGGGCAAGAGTGTGATGCGCATCGTGGGCGATGTGAATCTTGTAAATCAGACCAACAACAAGAAGTTTGAAGTGCCTGTTGACATCTATTTCTATTCAGCCTATGGCAAGGAATATGATTTCATCATCTACCAGTGTGGATTGCGCATACAAGGAACATCATCAACCACATATCCAAGAAAGAACTACCGCTTGTATTTCAGCCGTTCAAGCAAGTATGGAACCAAGCTGTATGTGAATGGTATGGAAGTTCCAGATTGCACCTATTCATTCAAGCCAGGCGCACGTCCGATAAACATTTTCTGCTTGAAGGCTGATTTCTCTGATTCTTCTTCCACTCATAACACTGGAGCCGTGAAGATAGTCAATGACATCTGGAAGCGTTGCGGATGGCTCACACCACCACAAAAGGCATATACAGGCAACTATGATGTCCGCATTGGTGTGGATGGTTTCCCTATTGATTTGTTTTATGACAATGACAATACTGGTGAAAACATCTATCTTGGCAAGTACAATTTCAACAATGAGAAAAGTGGCAGTGCAGCCATCTATGGCTTTGAGGGAATAGAGGGTTTCAATGATGCAGCAGCTTTGAACGGACAGCGCAACAAATGTGTCTGCTTGGAGTTCTTGAATAACTCTGAGGCACTTTGCTTGTTTGGCACGGCTGACATGGCTTCATTTGCCGATGCCCTGGAGTTCCGTTTCAAGGCTGATGACACTTGGGAAACCGTCAATGGGGAAGACAAGGCAGCGGTCAAGCGTCTTTGGTCGTGGATTCTCTCATGCAAGGGAAATCCAAGCAAGTTCTATGCAGAGTACAATGATTACTTTGACGATGACAGCCCATTTGCATGGTATGTGATAACGGACTATTTCATGGCAGTGGATAATCGTGCCAAAAATATGATGCTTGTCACATGGGACGGTCTTCACTGGCAGTTCATTCCATACGACATGGACACCATCTTTGGTGAGCGCAATGATTCTGTATTGAAGTATGACTATACCATTACATGGGAGACATTGGATGAAAGCATTGGCTCCTATGCCTTCGCTGGACATGACAGCGTTCTTTGGGAACTTGTCAGAGGATGCCCAGACAAGTTGAGGGAGGTGGCTGACAAGATTCGCTCAAACATGAGCCTCGAATATGTGCTTAATATGTTCAATGTGGAACAGATGGGCAACTGGTGTGAACGAATCTACAACAAGGATGGCATATACAAGTATATCACTCCTTTGACGGAAGGCGTGACATCAGCGGATGGAACGAATTATTACAATTACCTCTATGCCTTGCAGGGAAGCCGTTACGCACACCGCACGTTCACCATCCAAAACCGTTTTGCGCTGCTGGATAGCCAATATGTGTGTGGTACATACCGCAAGGATAGCTTTGCTGCTTACTTTGGCTATAAGTTCGGTAGCGACAACCGAAAGATAAAGATAACGTCAAGTGAGCGTTATTATTTCGGTTATGGCTATACGAGTGGCACACCGCATCAGAGTGCAGTCCTGGCAGAAGACACAGGCAGTATGGTGCAACTGACACTTGACACCGACTTGATTGTGAATGATCCACAATACGTGTATGGTGCAAGTCGCATCATGGGGCTTGACCTTACGGACGTGAGCCATGCCATCTTGCAGACGTTGAACCTCAACAACTGTTCGGCACTTCGCACGCTTGATGTAAGTTGTGCAGCGACACAGACAACGCTCAACGCATTGCTTGTGAACGGATGCAAGAACCTTCGCACGCTCAATATGACTGGTTTGAAATCCACCAGCTTCACAGGCATTGATTTGAGCGCAAACACCAAGCTGGAAACATTCCGTGCAGGGAAGAGTGCTTTGACAGGCGTGAGCTTCGCACAAGGTTCACCATTGAAGACAGTTGTGTTGCCTTCAACGCTGCAAACCTTGGAACTCCGCTATCTGAGCAAGCTCACAAACAGTGGTCTCACACTTGAAGGAACCTCAAATGTCACACGTCTGGTTGTGGATAATTGCCCATTGATAAATTGGCAGACACTTTACAGCAGATGCAGCAAAGTGAAGTATCTACGAATTACAGGCATAGACATGGAAGGTGACGGAACCATGCTAAAGAATATGCTTTCGATGGGTGGTGTTGATGAAAACGGTGGCAATGTGGATTCATGCCGTCTGGTTGGCACTTATCGCCTCACTTCATACATAGCTGATGAAGAATACAAGAAGTGGCAAGAACATTTCCCAGAGCTGAACATCATTCAACCAGAATACACGATGATTGAGTTTGATGACACTGTTGCGGATGATGCCAATGTGTCCAACCTTGACAATAAGACTGGCTATAAGTATGGCAATGACTATGTGCCAAGTGGTCATATCACGGCACTTTTGAAGAAGCGTCATCGTGTTCTTGCCAAGGTTACAAAGAAGCCTACAACAAGAAACATCAAGATAGCTGGTGTTGATACCATTGCAAACAATCTTGATGGCATTGTCACCATATATCCATTGCATGATGAGAACTCCAATTATTATGCAGATGCAGCAGAGGTGGCTAATTGCACCGCAGCAAAGTTGGATGGCTCAGAGGGCGACATTATGATGTTCGAGCCTCACAGATGGATCAAGGGAATCAATGACTACCTGAATGGTAAGCATTATAGCTGCTACAGTAGTAATGTTGCCATGCCATCTGTTCCGAAAGCAACAGTCATTTTGCTGAGTGAAATACAAAATGGTGGCAATTATCGCAAAGGATATAAGGTAATGAGTGGCAAGAACACCTTGCAAAACTCATATACAGCAGATAGCAGCTATGCCGTTTGTCGTGTGTCTGTATCAGGCTATAAGCGTGTTCGTTTTCCTTCTGTGCCAGGCAGCAATCTTGTTGGAAGCATTTTCACGGATGATTCGGGAAAGGTAGTCAAAACCATCGTTGTGCCAACACTTAGCAATAAGTTTGAGGCAGGTATGTACTTGATTTCCGACATTCCTTCTGATGCGACATACCTCAACTTTACTGTATTGCAGACCGCTGAGTTTGACAAGGTGGTATTGAGTAACAGCGACAAGATTGAGGATATGGAACCCGATTGGGTCAATGAGGATGATTGTTTGTGTGCAACTGTTGGAAGTTCCGTTGTGGGTGATAAACTTAGGGCTGTGGTTACTGGTGGCAGCACCACAGCAAACATGGCATGGAGCGACTTCCATTATTACAGTGTTCAACGTGGTATGCAGCAGATTGACGCAAGTATGCACAGTGCCATTGCCAACTTGTTCTTTGCCAAGTATGGTCGTAGGGATGCCCAAGATCAATGTGGAGCAGGTCAGCACACCAACATGAGAACTACAGGCGGAACAATGGCATACGGTATGACTGACACCATTGGCTACAAGGCTGCAAAGGCAATCAACGCAAATGTCACAAATTCGCTCATTGACAACTTGGTGAACCAATACGCTTGGTACAAGGTTAATGGTGAATATGGAGCCGTAGATGTCAAGCAAGTAAATAATACTTGTTGTTTGGGTTATGAAGACATATTCGGCAACAAGTACGATATGATGGACAATGTGGATTTGCCAAATGACAGTGGCAATGCTGGCAAGTGGCGCATTTGGATGCCAGACGGAAGCACACGAATGGTAAAAGGTACGACTAACAGCGGAAACTGGGTAACAGCCGTTTATCATGGCAAATACATGGATGTTGTGCCTGTTGGTAATGTCAGCGGTTCGTCCAGTACATATTATAGTGATATATATTGGATAAGCACATCAGTTAGCCGTGTGGTTTATCGTGGGTACAGCTATGCGAATGCGAATGGCGGTGTCGTGTATGCGAATGCGAATAGCGATGCAGCGCATGCGAATGCGCATGTCGGCTCACGCCTGGCCTTCCGCGGTCAAATCGTCTGGGCGCAAAGCGTCAGTGCGTTTAAGTCGATAAGCGAGGTAGCGTAAACGCAAAGCGTCAAAGCGTGGAGCGAAGCGACAAAACGAAAGAAGGCAGTTAGGATGGTGTTCTAACTGCCTTCAAATGTATTTCGTTCCGGCGAAGCCGGTCGATTTTTTTGAAATTTTGAGGTGTGGGGTATAACCTTGAAAAGTTGCGTTTCGTTTTTGAAATTATAGCGTTTCGTTCCCAAATGCGAAAACATTTCGTTTTGCGGATTATACCTGTACCTATCTCTTCTCATATCACCAAACTTGTCTTAGGATTCTACAAGGCCATGAGGCTTTTATTTCCTTATAATTTTGTCGCAGCAAACTCAAGAATGCCTATATGGAGTACAGAGGGAAAAGTCCAGAGCCAATACTACAGAAGAATGAGAAATGAAAAATCTGTTAATTGCCGCAAATCCCATACCTTTATAATTTTGTCGCACCAAATCTCCTAGAGTTTATAATAATGTCGCATGTGGGTTTATATTTTTGTCGCATCATCTTATAATTATGTCGCAGGTAGCTAAAGGGAGATATTATAAATCAGTTAGTTACAGATACAGAAAAGAATAAGCCAAAAATAGAAATTTAAAAAAGAGCAGACTGGCAAGAAGACTTATAGTGGTGTTTCTTCTTCCGTTATGATGAAGAAAAGGGAAACTTCCAGCTTCATGGGGGGAAAGTTTTTGAAAGCCAAGCCATATAAAGAAAGAACAGACTTTTGTGCGCGTTAAAATATGTATCTTTATGTTAGATTGTGTTATACCCTGGGGTTATATTAAACATTCTCCATATAATGGTGCGACATTTTTATAAAGATACGAAATCGAAGCACAATCCTGAAGAATACTATTAATGGGAGATAATATACGGTAAGCAAAGCCATTTTGAAGACAAGACAAGTACTATTTGAACCTAACAATTCAAGTTCGTTTCACTAGAATAAACCTGCAAAAATGCAGATTATCAGATAGATATATAATTATTTCTCATATTTTATAGGACAATGATCACTTTATCTTATTCTCTTCAAGAAAGCACATCTACCATAACAAACTATCTTATATGCAAAAATAGTTAATCCAGATTCATATTATACCCTTATAATTTTGTCGCAACAAACCACCTAAGATTTATAATTATGTCGCAGCTAGGTTTATATTTTTGTCGCATCATCTTATAATTATGTCGCAGATACCTAAAGGGAGATATTATAAATCAGTTAGTTACAGATACAGAAAAGTATAAGCCAAAAATAGAGATATAAAAAAGAGCAGACTGGGAAGAGGACTTATAGTGGTGTTTCTTCCTCCGTTATGATGCAGAAAAAGGAAACTCCCAGCTTCATGGAGGGAAAGTTTTTGAAAGCCAGGCCTTATAAAGAAAGAACAGACTTTTTCGCGCGTTAAAATATGTATCTTTATGTTAGATAGTGTTATATTTCTGTCTTCTTATTCTTTCTAATATAAGTCATAATCCTCATGCGTAACATGCAAATTCAGAGTTAACTGCTATTCTTGCCTAATTCAACCAATAATTATGTCGCGATTACATTTCTATAAATACTTATAACATATTGAAGCAAAAGACTTTATAGTATACTTTCCCTATGTTTTATTTACTCTGAACATACATTATACGACAGAATAATAAACCAATTGAACCTATTTGCGACAAAAATATAAAGAAGTCGTAAAACGTTCTACTTTTATCTGATTTCCTTTATTTTTTTGTCGCAGGTATATTACATAGTAATCCCCTGCCCTATTGGCATTTATATTTTTGTCGCAAGTTACTTTATTAAAATTATTCAATACACTGATAAACAAACAAATACAATCACGTTGCGACAAAATTATAATTATCTTATACTTCGAGTTTTGGTGTACATTGCGACAAAATTATAAAGTTAACTTCTATCATGGAATACTTCACCTATAGAATTAGATTTAGCTTATAATTTTGTCGCAGTAACATGGAATATTCATTAAAGCCTTTCTTCATCCATCTCCCTGAAAACAAGCTATACATTTAATAAAGTACTCTTTTTGCAGCCTTTATTTATTAAGAATTCTCCATGATATGCCACATCATATGCGACACAATTATAGTTATTATGATTTTATTTGCGACATAAATATTAAATAGTCGTTTTAAAAACCATATTTTTTGTTTCTTTATAATTTTGTCGCAGCAATATGCCAGTTAAAAAATTGATAATCATTCCTTTCTCAATATTATAATTTTGTCGCAGCAATATTTTAACTATCAGAGATTCAAAAGTTTATATATTATATCTCAAGCCCGGACAAAATTATAAACTTTGCGTGTTTTTGCCTTTAAATTCTGGTTTTTCTTACTATAAAAACTATTATCATTTATAATATTGTCGTAACAAGATAGCTAACTTATATTAAAGTATTACTTTAACGAAAATCAATAAATTAAGCAAATTCAATGAACAACAATATAATTATAAATGATAACAATAAAAGATTACTCAAAAGATAAGCTGTGAAATAACTTTGTTTACGACAACCTATATTATATTTATGTCGCAAACTAATTCAAAATCTTATTTTTATTTATAATTTTGTCGCATCCACTTCCGAATCTAATACCATGTTTTTTATAGTCAGACCTCAAATTGCCCTATTGATTTTCAATGAGTTATAGAAAGACCTCCTGCTTTTTGTGCTCATTATTTCTAGATTTTATAATATTGTCTTGTCTTTTAGAGGTTAAAAAAATGTAATTTACGACTCTTTTAAGAGGATTGTCGCAGAAATTATGTATTTTTGTGCCCAAAATTAAAATCATACAGCTATGGCTAAAGCGAAGAAAAAGGAAGAAATTGAGGAAGTCGTTGCAGAGGTAATACCTTCTGGCGATGAAGGAGGCAAGGTTGCTAAGAAGAAACCAGGGCGTCCTAAGAAAGTTGATGGATTGATCCTGGCAGAAAATCCACACTATTTTATTTCTCAGCCAAACGATGTTACTCAGGCAATCAGCAATCTTTCTGCAGTCGAGAGAAATTGTTGGTTGCAGATTCTGCGTGGTATACAGAAGAACAAGGATCTTCCGGATGGACATCCAGAGAAGTATCAGCTTACCCTGACTCGTAGCCAGCTTCTGGAATGTGTGTCCGGCCATAGCTCAAACCTGGATTATGCCTTCAATGCATTAAAGAACATCACTGATTCAAAGAAGGTCTTTCATTCCAAAGACGGTCACCGCATCTATGCTGGTTTATTGTCGTATGTGGATGAGCACCCTGATCAGGAGACCTACACTGTGGGTGTTACTCCAGTACTCCTCCCCTACTTCACCAACCTCTCATCTGAATTTACTGTCTTTGATATGTATATCGAGATGAGCTTCAAGAGTGTGTACTCACAACGCTTCTATGAATTCTGCTGTCAGTACCGCAACAAGGAAGACAAGATCTTCTTCATGACCGTTCATGATATCAAGAAGATGTTCAACCTTCTAGAAATTAAGGATGAAAAGGGCAACATTATCCAGAAAGAACAGTATAAAAACGGTTCTGATTTCAAGAAGCGAGTGCTTGACAAGGCCAAGAACGACATCAGGAAACTCTACGAAAAGGGACTTTGTGACGTTTGTTTTGATTATAAGGTTAAGAGCAAGAACTCCAGGGGTGCTGTTACTGCCTACTATTTTATCATTGAAACAAATGGTAATACAGCAAGACTTGGTGCTAAGAAGCCGGTTACACCAACACAGATCAAGATTCTGTCTGAAGGTTATGGTGCAAAACTGACCAAGATCATCACCCAGATCAACACCTTCCTTCGTGCACATTTCAGAGTTGAGCAGTCCAACTATTATATCACTGCCATCAGCAAATCTGTTTCTACAGTTGACTCGCAGTCAGAAAGAATTGAAATTCTAGAGAAAATTGCCAAGCAGCTGAAGAAAATAGCCTTGAGATATAGTAAAGATGATTTTGATACTAACGAGAGAAAAATCTGTGGTTCAGTATGCAAGATGCTCTATGAAGATTATGGAGTTCCATATATGAATGGAAAGCCAGGTAAGGGAGTACAAGGTAGACTGTTTGACGATTAATACATAAGATTATGGTGAAAATAATATCTAGTTTCAATTCATCCATTCCATCTGTGCGCAAAGTGAAGAATTGGTTGCAAACTGACCCACATCACATTTGGCATGGTAGAGATAGGTTGGTTGTATTCTTCATCCTGGCTGGTGATGAAGCTGCCACTGCATTCATTCCGCTAGAAGAAGTTGACTTCTCGGAACAGGATGAAGGGCTGAGAATGATTTTGGAATCTACTCATCATGAGGAAATGGAGAAAAGGAATTATTATCAGCAAGTGTATTTCAAGCTCAATGCTCATCTCGACGCTCTGGATGACCTGAACCTTCAGCTTACCTCTACTTCTAAAGATGAGGATTTAGACTATTATAATCAAATTGTTGATAGCATCCATGAGCAGCATGAGAAGTTGATGAATTTTATCAATGATGTTTTTGTATGGAGAGACAGGAAGGATATGGGGGCCTATCTTGGTGAGATCCCATCTGTTGCAATCTCTGAGGAAGAATAGTATATACGGGGCATGTCTTCAGCAAGGCATGCCCTTTCTCGTTGCATTTTGCCCTCTCCCCTACCCTATCCTCGTAACATGTTTCCAGAATTTTACTTTGCCTCCCACTTGCATTAATACATGTTTTTTTCCCATCTATATCATTCTTGATTGAACGCTATCATTAAATGTTTGAATGTTTGTAAGCACACGTACATGTAGGTTAGTTTACTTGATTGTTATATAATGTAAATTGCTGATCTATAGATTTATATCTCATTTACATGTTTGCAAACATGTTTGAAAACAAATAAAGTGTTCGCTATACCTGATTATTTTCTGTATTTTAGAATCCTTTTTGTACAGAGCATATGAATTAGTTTCTCCCCTACCCTACATTCTGATAGTATTCTCTACGTGGCGATAGTAAACCTATATAGGTACCATGAGAATGGAATCGTCTGTTGAAAACTTTAAAATAGTAGGGAGTCTAGACAATAGATTAAGAATGGGTTAGATTAACTTTAGTAGTTAGCAACATATGATGACTGAAGTAATGGTACAGGAAATGGTGGATCCTGCAGCCTTGTTATCGACTCTTCATGGTGAGGAGTTAATGCAAGAAGCCGCTGTTCCAAAGAAGATTGTTGCAGAGTACTTTTTTATTGTGGCGGAACTGCAGCGTTATATAATCACACTGTAGAATGGTTATAAAAGCTAGGCGACATGGCTTATAGTGAAGGCTCTGCTTATAGAAATTCTGGTTTTTCGTAAGAAACTCCTTCTGGAAACTTCTATTGGGAACTATTGCCATGAAAGTTCATGCTTGAAGTAGATGATTTATGGCTACCGTAACACGAGTTTGTATCTTATGCTATTGTTGGACAGACGTAACTGTCATAGTTGTATAAGATACCTGCTCCCCCACCCCATAAATAATCTATCTTTCATACTATTTGATCTTCATTACTATCTTTTTTTGTATTGGGCTTTCCTCATCTTTTCAATTGATGATGTGTTCTCTTTTACTTTCAATATCTGTTTGAAAGTTTGAAAACATGCATACAAGTATGTTTGTATGGATGTGCTATATCTTTTAAAGCATTAATATATTGGTATATAGCTATAGTATTAGCTTACAAGTATGTTTGAAATCAAAATAAACCGTAAAATGGAAAACCCGTTCGCAAACTTATTGTATTTGGCTCTCTTCCATTTTTTTTGAGATTCTTTATTCTTTTTCTTTTAAGGAGACTTCGTGTTAACTGAATTCCTCTTCTCAGATAATTAGTTAAGCTATTATTTGAGCTATCTGTTAATACAGTTGCAAGGCAATATATGTTCTTACTAATGGTTGGTTTAACATTCAGTATGAGCTTTACGTTCTTTTGGGAGTTTACATCCTGATTCATTTTGACGAAACCTGTACTGTATGCTATCGCACCGAGCCATTTGAACTTATATTCTTTTCTACTTATTATTACTGTTGTTTATGGTTTACTTTTTGAATCTCTTTTTATTATCATTACACCTTTTCCTTCTTTCTTTTTCAAGAAATATTGTTTGCTCGTTTAATTGCTAGTTTGTCTGGTTGATACTTGTCCTTTTGATTTCATACATTCTTGTTTCTTTGTTTTCTTGTTTCTATGTACCATGGTAAATATGATATTTTGTTTACCTGATTTCTAGTATGTTTTATTTTCCGTATTGCAGCTTGATCTTTCATAATATTGTTGACCTTGTGAAAATTTTCTTGAAAGTTTGAAGACATGTATTTTGTGCGCAGTTAACTTCTAAACATGAAAAACCGAAAACATGTTAACTTGAAAGATATAATGTCAGAATACTGGTTATCATGTTATTATCTCTTTTATTCAATATCTTTAGATTACATGTATGATTGAAAACAAAAAAACATGTATGTTTGTAAAAGTGTAGTTTTATCCTAGATCTGTCTATTACCTGTAACATAAGTTTAATTGGGGATTTATTTTATGTTTGAAAACATGTTGCTACGTAAACATGTTTCGTTGAATCCTTGTTTATTATGCGTTTTAATTCATGATATACTATGACTTTAATTTATTCCTGTTTTCTTTCTATCATATTTATTATTATATTTCTATTTTACTATATTCTCTGAATGTTTGAAAACAAATATGTTTGAAAGAATGAATCTTTGAAAGTTAGAAATAGTTTTTCTGGTGCTTCTTTGAGCTGTTAACTTACTGATATCTAGTTTATAACTATACTTATTATATTACTTACATGAAAACATGTATGTTTGTATACGTGTACTCACTATTATATATTATAGGTTTTTAGGCTGTTTTGTTTTACTATTTGTAATGTACCTTATTACTTGAGATTCATTGTTCCTTTTTAGTTTTGATCAAGCTTTTGCTTTTGTTTGAATGTTTGAACGCTTGAATGTTTGAATGTCTGAATGTTTGAATGTTTGAAAAATGTGCAGGCGTGTTAAATGTCTTTTCGTCTTTTTACTCAAGTTTGCGTTACTTTTATGTTCTTTTTTTATTTGTTTGTATGTAAACATGTATGCCTGGTTACATGTTTCTTTGTTTACAATCACTTTTTTACATTCCTGTTTTTTTTGTTAGCTTGCTTACAAGGTTACATGTAATTTCGTATGTTTGAGTATTTGATTGTTTGTAAACAGATAATTACGTATATGTGATTACCTGTATGTTTGATTTCAATTAAACAAAGTCTTTTGTTTTTTATTACACGGGTTCCTTTGAAAGCTAGCTTACATTTTTCTTTGGTTGTTTGATTGTTTGTTTGTTGGCAAACCAGGAAAAATGCAAACATGTATGATTGAAAGCAAATATGTTTGATTTAGCTTTTCTGTTTCTTTACCCTTGTGATGCATTTCATATTTACTTTCTTTTTTGTAAGACCGCAATCATGTATGTTAGAAAACAGGTTTGTTTTTTATTGATATCTTTATATAATTACTCAATAATGTATTATATTCATTGTTGAGTTATTCTGTTCTCCGCTTTAAAAAAATAAGTCCTATGATTTACTTTGGTCGAGAATTCTTTCGAAGGTTGGGTAGAGAATGCGTCTGAGGGTGACGAACAATGCATCCAACGTTCACTCGGTTGGTCTTTCTCTCAGACGCTTTGCAAAGATAATCATTTTTGGGGAGAATTTACATTTTTCATTCAATAATTTGCTTTAAGCTCTTTTTGATGCAAGGAACAAGGATCCATGTTTTTTCGTAAGTTTGTATTCCTGAATGTTTGCTAACAGTTTTATCCTGGTGTTACTTGATTTTGTTTGGTATTGCTATTTTCAATCATCTGCAATTCCCTTTTCTTTCCTTATCTATCAGATCTTCGTATGTTACTTTTGGGTAGGTATGTTTCTTGTTGATGTTAATAGAGTGGAGTAGGGAGGTCGGTGTTTCCGTCTGGAACTTCTATCAGCTCTACTTTTCTTTATACTGTTGCTTAGCTGTCTTTTCTATATTTTATGGTTTGATTATCGATATGTATATAAATGGGCTTTTCTTCGATACTTTGATTTATCTATAAGATTTGTTTCTCCTGTTCTTTTTCCTTCTCAGTTCGTTATGCTTGAAAGTATGTATGTTTGGTAGTTTGTAAAACCGAAAACCAAAAAACAATTAAACATGTATGTTTGAAAACGGTTTTATTCGTTTTTTATAAACGTTTGATTAATAGTATGATATAAGTTGCTTGAAGTTTGCAAACTTATATGTATACAAACATGTTTGCAAAATATTATGTTTGAAAACAAACTTTTTTGCGATTTCTCTTGTTTATTTCAATTATTTAATGTATCTTTGCACCAGAATTAATAATTAAAAGTCAAAGACATGGAAAATAGACTGAAAATGATCTTGGCTATCGTCAATAATAAGGGTGGCGTTGGCAAAACGACTACAGTGCAAAATCTTGCAGCTGGTATGCTCCGAAAGGATAAGAAACTAAGAATCCTTGAGATAGACTTGGATCCTCAGTGTAACTTAACCCTTTTGAACCATGCTCCAGAAGGTTGTGCTACTGTTTTTGATTCTATGATTGCTTGTAAGGGACTTCCTATATACAAGTCAGAGATAGGAGTGTATTATGTTCCAGGTTCTGCAAAAATGCAGGATGTGGATCCTTTCCTTCAGAATACCGGATCTCCTCGTCAAGTGTTGGGAGCTTGCATCAGCAGTCCTTGCATAGATTTTACCGGTGAAGGTATCACTGATCCTATAGATTTCTTTGACTATATCTTCATTGATTGCCCTCCAGCATTGTCTCAGTCAACTTATAATGCTATGGTTGTTGCCAGTCATTTGCTTATACCAGTTCAGATGGAAGGACTTTCTGTGAATGGTTTGGCTGCCATTCTTGGAGCATTGGATGAGGTAAAGAATGGCAGATTTGCCTTGAATAAAGATCTTGAATTATTAGGTCTGTTACCTGTAATGCTGGATGAGAGACCTCGCATTGTCCGTCAGGCGCTGGCTTTTCTTAAAGAAACATATGGTGATAAGGTCTTGTCACATGGTATTCGACGTTGCATCAAGGTAAATGAGGCGCAGACAGAGCTGACTGACCTGTTCTCATATTCACCTTATTGTACAGCAGCAAATGACTACTCTTTTGTAATTAAAGAATTGTTCAATCTATAAATATTTAGAATTATGGCAGGAAAGGATTTTCGCGCAGCGTTTAGTAATATGAATCAGGCAGTACGTCCTGGTAATGAGCAGCCTGTTGTTAAGAAAAAGAAGATGTCTCTTGCAGAGAAAAGAGCCACTATGCATGGTGTTCAGACTTATTTGTCCGATGAAGACTATGAGCAGCTTATGCTCACTAAGATCAAGACAAAAAAGAGTTGTGAAGAGATTTTGCGTGATGCTTTAAAGCAGTATATTCAGGCATTTAAGTAAAATGCCTGCTAAGAGATAAAGTTGGCCATTGCCTAAGAGTGTTGGATCTTAGGCAATGGCTTTTTTATTTTTTCCTTAAGTTGGAACTGATGTTTCCTGGCTATTTCTAATGTAAACAGAATTAACTTGTTATACTATTGCGATGTTTGTCTATGTATTATATCTATAGGTAATTTTGCTATCGATATAAAACCTCGTGCTTTTTCTGTCTGACTTACCAGTCATCACTTGCTTTTTGACGTGCAAAGGTATGGCAGGCTTGTCAGATACCAAACACCATATTTCTGCTATCTGCTGAGAATCTTTTCAAGCAGCCTTCCACAATCAGAGATTGGGTATTCCTGAAAAGATTCTCTGCAGATTGTTTGGTGTTCTGACTTTTTGAGCCTTCCATCTTTTAAGCACGTAAAAAGGCAAAGTGATGACGGGTATGCCGGAATGACTTAAAAAAAACTCGGATTTTACGATAGCAAAAGTCTTAAAAAGGCTGTGAATCTGAAATCCAGAATAAATTCAAGTTGAACTTTAAAGGATTAAGAACATGACAGAGACAATTCAAATCAAGGTTCCCAAGTGGAACATCGAGAGTGAGACTGGTTACAAGCCACGTACCACATTTTGGCAGGATTTCTCCATAGCTGATGCTTTTGGAGGGGATGCCGTTACAGACACATTCCATCGTGCGTTCAATGAATGGAAAGACAATTGTGTTTACATTACTGAGCTTGTGATGGTGTTGAATCACAAGATTGCCCAGTGGTATGAAAAAAACATGGAGCTAGCCAAACTTTACGATAAGTATTATCATGCAGCAGCTTGTTACGCAGAGGATAATCTCAAAGGGGCTAAGCTACAGTATTATTATAGAGTGACAGATTAAAGAAGGAAACGGCAAGGCTAACCACCTTGCCACAACTTTTTCAACATGGCTGACATTTTAGATGATGAAATTTTGGAGTTGGAAGGTCTCTTTGCATCAGACAACTCAAGTATGAGAAATCGGCATATAGAGTTTGCCAGGCGTGATTATGTAAAGCTCAAGCAGCTAGGGTATGTCCGTGCTCCTTCTGAACTTAAACTCAATGAGTATCTTTGGGTTGACGTACTTTCCTACTTGCAACCACGCACTCAAGTAGAGGAGATTGAGGAAAACCTGGAAATTAGAATATTACAGCATCCCAATGGATTGTGGACCTATGGAGTTTTTGCTTGCTATGGAACCAGGGGATGGTCTTTCTTGCCTGGTCTCTTTACCGGTCTTTTTCGTTCCGAGAATGAGGCGCATGATACGGCTATCAATAGCCTGGTCAGATTTCTACAGGAAGACAAGAAAGCAGCTAAACTTGTGAAGAAGTTAAAGGGGCGGCTTTCTGGTAACCTGCAGTTGGACTTGTTTGCTGGTTTTGTCTTTTAGCAGGGAGTGGGGGAGAGGCTCTATCTAGGGTTTCTTCCCCTCGGTTCAGCTGCTTTTTTAGGGTGCAGCCGTCCGGCATAACCTTCCTGTTATGCCGGATAAATAGGTATCGCAGATGCTTGTCTGATGGCTGATAGCATCAGCCTCTGGTTTTTTATGTCTATCTTTTTGGGGAGGAGATCGGAGAGCCGCTTTTGGGGTAGGCTACCTCCTAAAAGATAGGTTGTATGTCATGGCAAATGGTATGAAAGAATCTGCATCCTCTTCCTTTTGCTTCACTTTTTTGAAGATGGTGGCTTGTTTTTTGGAAGGTAGTAGTCCTTTGCCATCCTTTTGACAGGTCTCTTTTGTCTTTGGTGTTTCCTCCTTTAGCTTGCCTTCCTTGAGGGAGGATTGGCTGGTCATCGTGGGGTGGGGACTCGAAGACCTGGTTGAAAGAGGTTAGTATAGTCTCTCTTTTCTCAGTGATGCTGATGGGTACACCAGGAATTGGTAGGGCTGTTTTTCTCAAGGTTTCTGGTAAAGGGTAGCGTCCTCTTTTTGATTTCCTGCTACTTTTATTGTTTCTTTAGGTGAGCGTTCATTCATTTTCTTAAGCGTCATCCCTTGATTTTACTTTGCAAATTTACCACAAGCGGCGACTGTCAAGGGCACACCCAGGGGCTTGTCTCCACATTTTTTTCATTGTTTTTGGGTGCAGCGGCTCCTGTTTCAAAAACAACCAGATATCCTTGAAAATAATATGGGCCATCTCTTGTCTTTTCTCGCCTTCTCCTTGTTGGTGTTATTCGCACGTAAAATTTAAGTAATAACGTTTTAAAAATAAAGATTATGAACGCAAGTAACAATTTCACAGTAGTAGGTTTTATCTGCAAGGACGCAGAAGTTAGAAACTTTGAGAAGAGCAGCCTCGCTCGCTTTGGTGTATCCATCAAGACCACCGAGAAGAAGGGTGGCGTGGAGATTACCTCTTCTTCCATCCAGAGCTTCGAGAGCTGGATCAAGAACGATGACCAGGCAATCCTCGATCTCCTCAAGAAGGGCAAGCGAGTAAAGGTTGAGGGCTTCTTCAAGAGCGAGACCTATCAGAAGGATGGCAAGGACCATCATGTGATCAAGCTTATAGCCACCGGTATCTCAGAGGTGGAGAAGCAAAAGAAGGAGGAGGCAGCTTAGCCTCCTTTCCCATATCTGCCATGTTTGTCTTCCAAGGCTATCTTTTAGGAGGTAGCCTTTTTTGCCGGCTCTCCAGGGTGTTATATCTATCTGGGTATTTTTGGGTTAAGTATTATGGTGGTATCTAAAAAGTGCTTTTTCTTGTGTGTATTCCTTCATATCTTGCCAATATCCCCAATATTATCAGGAAATATGGTGATTTCTCAGATTTTATTTATAATTTTGTCGTAGCAATTAAGAACATCAGAAGGATATTAAAAAGTTATGGATACAAGAATCATCATATTGAGTGACAATCGTACCGATAATCCCCTGCTTGAAACGGAGCATGGTTTATCGGTATATTTAGAGTATAACGGCAGGAAGTATCTGCTCGATACCGGAGCTTCCGACTTATTCATGCGTAATGCAGAAAAGCTGGGTGTAGATTTAAGTGAGGTGGATTATTGCCTGATTTCGCATGGTCACAATGACCATATAGGTGGACTTCCTGCCTTTTTGGAGGTGAATCACAAGGCAAAGGTCATCTTGTCTTCGGAGATTCCTGGGGCAGAATATGCTTCTGTCAGGCGTTATCTGCATTCTATTACAGGAGATGTGGATTTTCAGAAACATGGAGATCGGTTTGTTTTCATCAAAGAGGATTCTTGTGTGGATGGTATTCATGTCTATTCTCATCTGGCTCATCATCATGCACAACCTTTGGGCGATAGAACGCTGTTGATAAAATCTGATGATGGCAAGTTTGTAAAGGATGCATTCCGTCACGAACTGACCTTTGTAGTGGGCGATGTTCTCTTTACCGGTTGTGCCCATAACGGTATCTTGAATATTCTGGAATCTATTCAGGAACCTATCCGTTTGAGCATTGGAGGCTTTCATTTGTTGGACAGTCATTTAAGCGAGCATTATGAGACGGATGAGCAGTTGCGTGATATCTCTTCGGAATTGGCGCGCCGTTATCCGGATGTGGATTTCTATACTGGACATTGCACTGGGGAGCATTGCTACGGAGTTTTATCTGAGGAAAAGGGATTGCAATTACATCAGTTTCATTGTGGTGACGAGATTGGTATAGGATGAAATTTACTAAAAATGAGTTGATTAGTCAGCGGCTGAAACCGATTTGAGAACCATTTTTTTTGTATCTATTGATAGCGTCCTTTTATATTGTTATATCTTTATGAGCGTTCCTGGGGGAACGCTCTTTTGGTGCCATCTATTCAAGGCTACTCAAAGTGGTTGGGTAGCCTTGAACAAACAAGAAGTGTTTCTAGGACTGCTGGCTCCTCTTCCTTTTGCTTCACTTTTTGGAAAGTTGGTGGCTTGTTCTTGGGAGGTAGTAGTCCTTTGCCATCCTTCTGACAGGTCTCTTTAGTCTTTGGTGTTTCCTCCTTTAGCTTGCCTTCCTTGAGGGAGGATTGGCTGGTCATCGTGGGGTGGGGACTCGAAGACCTGGTTGAAAGAGGTTAGTATAGTCTCTCTTTTCTCAGTGATGCTGATGGGTACACCAGGAATTGGTAGGGCTGTTTTTCTCAAGGTTTCTGGTAAAGGGTAGCGTCCTCTTTTTGATTTCCTGCTACTTTTATTGTTTCTTTAGGTGAGCGTTCATTCATTTTCTTAAGCGTCATCCCTTGATTTTACTTTGCAAATTTACCACAAGCGGCGACTGTCAAGGGCACACCCAGGGGCTTGTCTCCACATTTTTTTCATTGTTTTTGGGTGCAGCGGCTCCTGTTTCAAAAACAACCAGATATCCTTGAAAATAATATGGGCCATCTCTTGTCTTTTCTCGCCTTCTCCTTGTTGGTGTTATTCGCACGTAAAATTTAAGTAATAACGTTTTAAAAATAAAGATTATGAACGCAAGTAACAATTTCACAGTAGTAGGTTTTATCTGCAAGGACGCAGAAGTTAGAAACTTTGAGAAGAGCAGCCTCGCTCGCTTTGGTGTATCCATCAAGACCACCGAGAAGAAGGGTGGCGTGGAGATTACCTCTTCTTCCATCCAGAGCTTCGAGAGCTGGATCAAGAACGATGACCAGGCAATCCTCGATCTCCTCAAGAAGGGCAAGCGAGTAAAGGTTGAGGGCTTCTTCAAGAGCGAGACCTATCAGAAGGATGGCAAGGACCATCATGTGATCAAGCTTATAGCCACCGGTATCTCAGAGGTGGAGAAGCAAAAGAAGGAGGAGGCAGCTTAGCCTCCTTTCCCATATCTGCCATGTTTGTCTTCCAAGGCTATCTTTTAGGAGGTAGCCTTTTTTGATGGCTCTCCAGGGCGTCATGTCTAATGGAGAGGGTGGGGCTAGTTCTTGACGTGATATTGTTAAATCTAGCAAATGGTTTCCAAAATGCGGAAACCGTTAGGAATGATTAAGTTATCTTTAGTGAATGGTTTCCGTATTTCTGAAACTGTTTGGAAACATTAAGTCTGCTCTTGTGGGAATTGAAACTATTTATAGTAGTGAAGAAGAACGCTTCTGACTAGCAAGATATCATGATAGATAATTAGATCTTTCATTCCTTTTGGTGGGGTGGTTTGGGGGTGATTTTGTATGCTTTTGGGAGTTTTTACTTACAAAAAGGTTAAAAAACATGCAAAAAACAGAAATTCTTCATGATAGTTGAGATTATCTGAAAATAAATGTGTATTTTTGTGCCTATAAATATAAGTAGAATATAATATAAGGCAAAAATACGTATCTAACTTATATCGTGGTATAATTTAAATATTAGGAATTATGATTGATTATTACGAGTATTCTATACCCGAATTGGTAAAACTTCTTGGTGCAAGATTCAAGGATTACCGTCTGCGTAGCAATATGACACAGAAAGAGGTATCTGAACAATCGGGTATTACAATCACAACCATTCATAAGTTTGAGAATGGTACATCTGGCAATGTTTCGCTTGGCACATTTCTTTTGCTGCTGAAGGCGATAGGGCAGATTGATGCCCTTGATGAACTGATGCCGGATTTACCGCCATCTGCGTACCTGATGAAAGAAGAAAAGAAAGTTCAACGAATAAGACATAAGAAGTCATGATAGCTAGTTCTTTAAAAATAATGCTTTGGGATAAGGAAATCGGTCGTTTGTCCTGGGATGCAAGGAGAGGAGTTTCGTTTTTCGAATATAATCCAGCTTTTCTTGGCGGGGTACTCGATCCGTTCCCTCTGGTGGCTTCTGTCAAGTCACCTGCCAGCCGTCGTCCCATCATGGGTGACAGGGAAACGAAGCTTTACCGCAAACTGCCTCCTTTTCTTGCAGATTCTTTACCCGACGCTTGGGGTAATCAGGTGTTTGAGTGTTGGCGCATACAGAATGGTATTCGCAATCAGGAGATAACTCCGCTTGAAATTTTGTCGTTCATCGGTAAGCGCGGTATGGGAGCTTTGGAGTTTATTCCTGAATCATCCGGCATTAGAAAGTCGGAAAAGCTGAATATGAAGTTGTTGACGGATTTGGCTCAGAGAATATTCTTGGAGCGTGAGAATGTGAGGCTGTTGCCAGATGAATCGCTGACCATGCAGTCGTTGATAGCTGTAGGTACTTCGGCAGGCGGTCGCCAACCGAAGGCTATCATCGCGATCAATCCGGAAACCAGAGAAATCAGAAGTGGTCAGATAGCCGGTCACAAGGGCTTTGATTATTGCATCCTGAAGTTTGGTGATGCGGAGCGTTCTTCTGCAGAACTGGAAATGGCTTATTATAAGATGGCTATAGCTGCCGGCATAAGCATGATGCCATGCAAGATTATAGAGATCGAAGGTCAGAAGCACTTCATTACACATCGTTTTGATCGTGACGAGGAACGTAAATTACACATGCAGACGTTGGCGGCTCTATATCCTGATGCCGACAGTTATGAAAAGTTGCTGATGGTTTGTCGAAAGATGCGTCTGCCTGAGATCACCCAGGAGGAAGTGTTCCGCAGGATGGTATTCAACATCCTAGCCAACAACACTGATGATCACAACAAGAATTTCTCCTTTCTGATGGATGAAAGTGGAAAATGGCAACTTTCTCCTGCATACGATATGACTTATATCTTCAATGTGGGTGGCTTTCTTCCTGAGAAGATGCATTGTATGATGATGCAGGGTAAGCTTCAAGGTCAGACTCTTGAAGATGCTTTGGCTCTCGGCAAGGAAAATGGTATCAGGAAGGCTGAAAGTATCATTGGTGAGGTTGCCTCTGCTATCCGCCAATTCAGACACTTTGCAGAGGAGTGCGAAGTTAGTCAGCGTTGGATAGGTGCTGTAGAAACCACCCTTAACCAGCATCTGGCAGAGTGGGGATTGCTCGAACGAAGAAAGAATGTTTCATTCAGAATTGGCGAAACCCTTTTTGAGAAGGTACGTGTAGAAAAGACATACAAAGGTAATTATCATCTTTTGTGTGAAGTGGATGGGAAAGAACGCAAGTTCGTGATTACCGGAAAGAAAGAAGAATATGCGTTGATTGATAGGGTTGGTACTGATAATCTAACTGATGAACAATTGTATACGTTGGTTGAAACCTTCTTTGTAAGATAAAAGACATTTTTATTATATTTATTAAGGAGAGCGGCCTTTGGGTCGCTCTTTTTGTGTCATCTATTCAAGACTACCTATCTGGTTGGGGGAGCCTTGGATAAACAGGAAGTGTTTGGGGGATGCTGGCTCCTCTTCCTTTTGCTTCACTTTTTTGAAGATGGTGGCTTGTTCTTGGAAGGTAGTAGTCCTTTGCCATCCTTTTGACAGGTCTCTTTTGTCTTTGGTGTTTCCTCCTTTAGCTTGCCTTCCTTGAGGGAGGATTGGCTGGTCATCGTGGGGTGGGGACTCGAAGACCTGGTTGAAAGAGGTTAGTATAGTCTCTCTTTTCTCAGTGATGCTGATGGGTACACCAGGAATTGGTAGGGCTGTTTTTCTCAAGGTTTCTGGTAAAGGGTAGCGTCCTCTTTTTGATTTCCTGCTACTTTTATTGTTTCTTTAGGTGAGCGTTCATTCATTTTCTTAAGCGTCATCCCTTGATTTTACTTTGCAAATTTACCACAAGCGGCGACTGTCAAGGGCACACCCAGGGGCTTGTCTCCACATTTTTTTCATTGTTTTTGGGTGCAGCGGCTCCTGTTTCAAAAACAACCAGATATCCTTGAAAATAATATGGGCCATCTCTTGTCTTTTCTCGCCTTCTCCTTGTTGGTGTTATTCGCACGTAAAATTTAAGTAATAACGTTTTAAAAATAAAGATTATGAACGCAAGTAACAATTTCACAGTAGTAGGTTTTATCTGCAAGGACGCAGAAGTTAGAAACTTTGAGAAGAGCAGCCTCGCTCGCTTTGGTGTATCCATCAAGACCACCGAGAAGAAGGGTGGCGTGGAGATTACCTCTTCTTCCATCCAGAGCTTCGAGAGCTGGATCAAGAACGATGACCAGGCAATCCTCGATCTCCTCAAGAAGGGCAAGCGAGTAAAGGTTGAGGGCTTCTTCAAGAGCGAGACCTATCAGAAGGATGGCAAGGACCATCATGTGATCAAGCTTATAGCCACCGGTATCTCAGAGGTGGAGAAGCAAAAGAAGGAGGAGGCAGCTTAGCCTCCTTCCCATGTCTGCCATGTTTGTCTTCCAAGGCTATCATTTTGGGTAGTCTTGGATTGATGGTACTTGGGGGATGGTATTATATCTACTTTTCGATGGAATCGCATATTTTCAAGGGTTTTCTTTGTGAATTTGGATTTTTGGTGTATCTTTGTGCCATCGTCTATAGAAGTTGCGAAGTTTATGGCGTTATCGGTTCATCTGAGTAGTGGTATCTCGATGAAATCGTTCTTTTGGGAGCCAAGGAGGAATACATGGTTGATATGGACTGCATGTGTTTCTCTTGGCTCTTTTTCTTTTATGCCGGCTCTTTTATGCTTATCTTTGTCTATCTGTTTTGTTGATATCTATGGCTTGGTTTTACTATGTCGTGGTTTAGGTAGATATCCATTGGAAGATGATACTTATATCTATTGTTTTCTACTGTAGTTTTGTGAATAGAACCTCGTTTTTATAATTTTGTCGCAGCATAATCCCACCAGGCTTTTTATCGTGCAAAGGTATGGCAGTCTTGGCAGATACCAAACACCACCTTGTTATCGGCGAAGAATCTTTTCCGGCAGCCTTCCGAAATCATAGATTGCGGTTTTCAGGAAAAGATTCTCTACCGATTGTTTGGCTTTCTGCCATTTTTGACTGCCATCTTTTTAGGCACGAAAAAAGGCTTGGTGTGAAGGTTATGCCGGAATGCTAAAAAAAAACTCGGATTTATCCTCAAAACTCCAGGGATTTGAAAAAGGCTGGTTGTTTCAGGAAATCCAGAATATTTTAAGTTTAGTAACAGTTAAAAAATAACTTGGTACAAAAATGCTAAGCAGATTTGCAC